>ERZ650308.525-NODE-525-length-20746-cov-6.076072_pt1 | contig 20746 bp, 19 predicted proteins | sample MGYA00376244_ERZ650308 | MGnify/ENA primary metagenome ERZ650308 (study PRJEB26733, sample SAMN07839295) | wastewater metagenome | biome: small river; feature: stream; material: water | place: USA: North Carolina | collected 2016-04-26 ... | reverse complement strand
TTGGAAAGTTGGTTGGGTGCAAGCCCTCATGGGTTCGAATCCCATATTCTCCGCGAGGTCTGTTCGAGGCGGCAAGGTATGCCGACTCGGTGGCCGAAGCCGCCACTGACGCGGCAGGGCACGTAGCATGAAGGCTCCTTGAACAGAAGCACCTCGAGTGTTTATCCAGGCTGCACAAAAGATTACTATTGTCGGAACGGTCAACGTCGACCGCCCCCGATAGAAAGCAAGGTATTTCCCGTGTCAGTCACTTTGGATTCAGTTCACCACACAGCAATCATTGTTAAGAATCTCGACAGATCTATCTACTTTTATCACGACCTACTTGGTCTTGAATTTTCAAATGAGCCAAGCCCTTGGTTTGAAGGACCTGAACTTGAAAAAGGCGTCAACGTACCAGGTGCGAAACTTCGCCAAGTCTCTCTTTGGGTAGGCAAGAACTCCACACTCGAATTGATCGAGTATGCGAACCGTCCGGCTGGAAACGATACCCCTATCCAGCAGAACTACTTGGGTGCCATGCACATGGCTTTCCAGGTGCCAGATATCGAAAAGGCTTGTGCTGAACTTACCGCAAAGGGAATCAAGTTTTACTCCTCACCAAATGTGGTTGACGAGGGAGTTCTATCGGGTTGGCGCTGGGTTTATTTCGAAGATCCAGATGGCATCCCTCTTGAACTAGTAGAGGTTGCGTACTACAACGAAGCTGATCGCAAGGTTGGAATCGCAGAGTATTTGGCTAACCGTCCAAAACTTGCAGATCTCTAAATTGGATTAGGTGGTGTCCGGTCAGTCACTGGGCGGACATCGCTTTTAATGCCACATCTAGAGCCAGAACAATTTCATTCGTTTTTGACATTAGTTCTTGCGGCGACTCCGAGTTCAATAGGTCCAATTGATCTAATGGTCCAACCGGAAGTACACCGGCAAGTTGCCAACAAGAACTGATTGGATCATCACTCAATTCCGTGTCTGAGCCATATTGCAAATCTCCAAATTCACTGGCAAATGCTAGAAGGTTGCGAACCTTCATTTCCAACTTAATCTTCTCTGCCAGCAATGACTCATCCCAGATCAAATCCGGGATAAATTCAATGTCCGCCATCGGATAAAAATCATCTGGCAGCCAGGCGTTCACGCGAAAACGCTGCGTGCCAACGGCTTCAAGGCCGTAGAACTGATCAAGCGTGCCGATGTTTGTGACTGAGGCCAAAGTTCCTAAGCTAAGGCGCTTCTCTCCCCCTCCCACTTCGGGACCTCGATCTATCAAAACAACTCCGAATTCCGGATTCTCCTGCAGAATCAGGTCCCCGGTTAGCTTCAGATAGCGCTCTTCAAAAATACGGAGAGACAGTGGCATTGCTGGCATCAGCACTGTACCGAGTGGAAACATAGGCATTACGGGCATAAGTTACCAGCCTCAGAAACATTCATAAACACCAGCCTAGAACTTGGACGTAAGAAAAAGGACCCCCGACTTGTGTCAGGGGTCCCTTTAGATTTAGGCCAAGAAATTTACCCAAGCCACACTCAGCAGGAATACTGCCGCTGAGCTCAGGAAAAATCCGATACCTAGTCCTACCGGAGATCTCCAACCATGCCAGCGCTCTTGATAATCAAAACGCTTTCTGGTCCATGCATCTCTGGTTTCAACCCAGTCAGCCATTTCTTGGTACTTCTTTTGTTTCTTTTCGTCATTCATGTTTTCTTCACTTTCATAGAAATGGATTTAGTGAAGCAAAAATAATTAACATAAACGGCTTCGCACTAAACTTTAGCCATGATTTCTTCAATTTTTGTGAACCTTCCAGTGGAAAACCTATCCAAATCGGTGGAGTTTTTTACCCAACTTGGCTTCACTTTCAACCCGCAATTTACCGATGAAGAATCTACCTGCATGATTGTGAATGACACAATCTACGTGATGCTGCTCGAGCACAGAAAGTTTCAAAGCTTTATATCGAAACCAATTGCACCCAAAGAAACCACCGAGGCAATCCTTGCCTTCAACCTAGGCTCAGCGCAGGAAGTTCGCACTATGACTGAGAAGGCACTTTCGCTAGGTGCACGCAGACTCAACGACCCAGAAGATCATGGATTTATGTTCAGCTGGGGCTTCGAAGACTTAGACGGGCACATTTGGGACCTCTTCTGGATGGATCCAAACCACGTCGAATAGAAGAAGACCCCCGACTCTCATCGGGGGTCTGTCTTTTTCTAAAGCGACTGAAGTATTTCGGTTACCTTGTCCTTGGCATCACCAAAGAGCATCTTGGCATTCTGCTTGTAGAACAGCGGGTTGGCAACACCCGCATAGCCCGAGGCCATTGAGCGCTTGAAGACAATCACATTCTCAGCCTCCCAAACCCTGAGCACCGGCATACCGGCAATTGGGCTTGATGGGTTCTCAGCTGCAGCTGGGTTCACGGTGTCGTTTGCTCCGATTACCAGAACCACCTGAGTGCCGGCTAGATCATCGTTAATCTCATCCATCTCCAGCACGATGTCGTAAGGAACCTTAGCCTCAGCAAGCAGCACGTTCATGTGACCAGGTAGACGACCGGCAACCGGGTGAATACCAAAACGTACTTCTACGCCCTTCTCGCGAAGTTTCTTCGCCAGTTCTGCTACCGGGTACTGCGCCTGAGCAACTGCCATTCCGTATCCCGGAGTAATCACAACACTCTTTGCCGAGCTTAGAAGTTGCGCAACAGATGCGGCATCAATTTCAGTGTGCTCGCCGGTTTCTTCTTCGCTTTCCGATGGTGCTTCGATTCCGTAGCCACCAAAGATAACCGCTACAAATGAGCGGTTCATCGCCTTACACATAATGTAAGAAAGGTACGCACCAGACGAACCAACTAGCGCACCAACCACAATCAATAGGTCATTGCTTAGCAAGAAACCTGTTGCCGCCGCGGCCCAACCTGAGTAGCTGTTGAGCATCGAGATAACCACCGGCATATCTCCACCACCGATTGAAGCAACCAAGTGCCAACCAAGAGCCAACGCCAAAACAGTCACTGCAATTAGCAGAGTAATGTCTGGGTTGTTTACGTAGGCAACTGTAAGTGCAATAAACCCAACTAGCGCAAATAGGTTAAGAAAGTTTCTGCCCGGCAAGATCAGTGGCTTGGAAGACATCTTGGCTGAGAGCTTTAGATAGGCAACTATCGATCCGGTAAATGTAACCGCACCAATGAACACACCGATGAAAACCTCAGCCCGGTGCACACCAACAAGTTCCGCGGAAATTTCGCCAGAGTGAAGGGCACCATTCCAACCGACCAAAACCGCGGTCAAACCCACGAAGCTGTGGAACAGTGCAATCAATTCGGGCATGCCCGTCATGGCCACGGCTCTTGCTCGCCACAATCCGATTACGGCACCCACGATCAAAGCGGCAATCAATAGGCCAATGCCAACCAGTGTCGAGTCGTTCCATTCGCCCGAAAGCGTCAACCAAACGGTGACCACAATTGCGATGGTCATACCCCCGATACCGTATCGGATTCCGGTTCTACCAGTCTCGTGCTTGCTTAGGCCGGCAAGGCTCATGATGAAAAGGAGTGCCGCAACAACGTACGCGGCGTTTGCTAATGCTTGAGCAGTCATTATTTATCTCCTCTAGTGAACATCTTGAGCATTCGAGAAGTTACTGCGAATCCACCAAAAACGTTGATGCTGGCCAGCAGCACACCAACGGCCGCAAGAATTTGAACTACAAGGTTGCTGTCGGTTAGTTGCAAAATTGCAGCAACTACAACGATTCCCGAAATCGCATTTGTAACACTCATAAGCGGAGTGTGCAATGCGTGGTGCACTTTACCGATTACGTAGAAGCCGATTACCACCGCGAGCATTAGCACCAAGAAGTGCTGTGGCAGTGGCGCTGGTGCCACGGCAATAACACCGATAAATACCGCAAGACCAACCGCAATCAAGAAACCCTTGGTGCCGGAAGACATTTTCTTTTTCTCCGGGACTGCAACTGGCTCTGCTTTCGCAACTGGCGCTGCCGATACCTGAACCGGCGGTGGTGGCCAGGTAATGGATCCTGCTTGAACAACAGTCACCGCACGCTGAACCACGTCTTCAAAGTCGATAACTAGGTTTCCGTCTTTACCTGGAGTAAGCAACTTCAAAAGGTTTACGAGGTTGGTTCCATAAAGCTGAGATGACTGAGCTGGCAGACGCGAAGGTAAATCGGTGTAGCCAAGAATAATCACGCCATTCTCGGTCACAACCTTTTTGCCGGCAACCGAGCCGGCAACGTTTCCACCCTGAGCAGCTGCCATGTCAACAATTACGCTGCCCGGCTTCATGAGTGCTACGTCTTCTGCGGTGATTAGTTTCGGAGCCGGCCGTCCTGGAATTAGCGCAGTGGTGATGATGATGTCAACATCAGCTGCCTGCTCCGAGTAAATTTCCGCAGCGCGTTGTTCGTAAAGTTTGCTGGTCTCCTTGGCGTATCCGTCGCTGGATTCCATCTTTTCTTCTACTTCAACAGCTAGGTATGTACCACCGATGGACTTAACTTGATCGGCAACCTCTGGCCTTGGGTCTGTTGCTCTAACAATCGCACCCAAGCTTGAGGCCGAGCCAATCGCAGCTAGACCGGCAACGCCGGCACCGGCGACCAAAACTTTTGCAGGAGCCACTTTGCCCGCCGCGGTGACTTGTCCGGTGAAGAAGCGACCGAATTCATGCGCGGCTTCAATCACCGCACGGTAACCGGCGATGTTAGCCATAGAGCTAAGCACGTCCATTGACTGTGCACGAGAAATTCTTGGAACCGCATCCATTGCCAGGGCGGTAACACCCTGCTTGGATAGCGCCTCTAGCAGTTCGGGTTTTAGAGCCGGGCTCAGTACGCCAACAAAGATTGCACCCTTTTTTAGCTTGCTGATCTCGGAGTCGGCCGGGGCTGTCACCGATAGAACTACGTCGGCATTCCATGCCTCAGCGGTGCTACCAATTTTGGCACCGGCGGCTTCATAGGCTGAATCTGGGAAAGCGGCGTTGTCACCGGCACCCTTTTCAACTAGGACTTCATATCCAAGCGAGCGAATTACTTTTACCGTCTCAGGGGTTGCAGCAACGCGAGATTCGCCCTGTTGCTCTGCGACTACACCAATTAGCGACACGTTACTCCTTTGTAGGATGCCTATTTGGATTACTTTTTCAACTGAGTTCTAAGCCTAATGATTCCCCGCAACCTCAAGGTAATTACCTAATTTGTTCAGCGGGCAACAAAAAGGCCTCCCGAAGGAGGCCTTTTGCGAATAATTCGATTACTTGGCGGCGCCAGCCTTTGTGGCGGCCGGAACCTCAACCAACTTGCCAGTCTTGACATCGTAGATGTAGCCGTAAACAGGGATCCCCGCCGGTACAAGCGGGTGGTTCTTGATTCGCTCTACATCTTCGGTCACGCTTTGAGCCTGCTCGGAAATGGTCAACCAGTCAATGTACTTGGCTTCTGCTGAGCCTGGGCCAGTACCAATGTCGTAGAAACCCTCGGCACCCAAGGCTGCGGTTTCGAGGCTGTTGGCTAGCAAGCCACGGATAACTTCATCGGTGAAAAATTCCATGCCGCAATCGGAGTGGTGGATCACAAACCACTCCTTGGTGCCAAGCAGCTTGTATGAAATGACGAGCGAACGAATTGCATCATCCGATGCACGGCCACCTGCGTTCCGAATTACGTGAGCGTCACCCTCACTTAGGCCGGCGTACTTTGCTGGATCTAGGCGCGCATCCATGCAAGTGAGAATTGCAAAGCCCCTTGCCGGTGGAAGGGCAAGCTCAGATTTTGAACCGAAGCCTGCGGCATATTCTTCATTTGCCTTAAGTACTGCTGAAAGTTGTGACATTTTTCTCTCGTTCTGTTTAGGTGTTTGCACAACTCTACGAAGAGAAATCTGTTGCTGCTTGTTTGTTTCGCAAGGTTACAAATTCTTGAAAAATCTTCTGTTTTCAATTTCTTCAATCAAATAAGTAGCTAGTCGCTAGGCGAGGACTTTTATGGTCCTTCCCGACTTGCGGAATTTTATTCCTGACCTAAACGCTGAGCCGCTGAATTTCGTTTTCCTTGGGCGAGTTGCACTGCGCCAACCTTGCCAAAACCAAACGCTGGCATGTTCACATAAATGTTCTCTGTCTTTGATTTATCGATCTTGTAAGTTTCATGCCAAATACCCACGGCACTGGTCTTCATCGCCGCCCTATTGAAGGCCTTCCACGCGGGTAGGTGCTCGGCGTCCTTTGCCTTGGCGTAGTCAATGAGTTTCTCAGTACTCTCCCAGTACTGAATCAAAATTATTGTGCGACCAAATCCCATCTCATAAGATTTGAAACCCAGACTTGGGTTTTTGTAAAGCTCTGGCAACATCTTGCCCATCGCAAGGAACACAGGCAACCAGCGATGAATTGCAAACCAGTTGTTTATGCGCATGCCAATTAGAAAAACAACAAAATCCTTATCTGCAATTGCGGTTATCTTGTCTTTGTTTATCTTGGGCATTTTTACCTAACTAATTGATTTTCAAGGCAAGCATGTACTGACCGCCGCCGGGTTTGATTTCCGAGGTGAATTTTGAATCTGGAGCTAGCCTCGATAAACGATCAAGCAACCAATCGGAGGCTTGGTTTGCATCATTCTCGTCTGGACACCTGGCCACTATTTCGCGACCACCTTTGGCTTTCAAGCGCTCAACTGATTCGAAAATCGGTGACGGGTCAACAACGAACAAATCCTTCGACCACGGCACCACCGGAGCAATCTTTCCGCGCATCGTGTTGCACTGTCTGTGCGCTAAACGCTCAACCACGTCAGCACCTTTTTTTGCCTTCGCGGCTGCGTAGCTATCGGTGCTTGGCCCTAAATCAGAGTTGACGGAACCCTCGGGATCAACGGGTGTGTCACAAAGCCAGCAAATCCAATTGTCTCGTTCGCCAACTTCATTCAAATCGCTCATTATTTGAGATTACGCTATTCGATGGGGCAACCGAGAGGATACGCAATGGCCAAGGCAGTAGATTTTGTGAATGTAACAACCGATGGTTTGACATCCTCGCCTCACGCCAAAGCGCTTGCTGGGTTACGCGCAAATGAGGCCAGATACTTCAAAAACAAGTACGACGTTGAGTTTGTAACCAAGCCCGCGGAGAAAGCGGCGAAGCTAATAAAGTACGTCAGTAAAGTTTTGCTGGAAAAGGACATCGTGGTTTCATCAGAACCACTGGAGGCCACCGAGCTAATAGTTGAAGGCGTGCGCTGGACATACGTTTTCTACAAGAGCGGATTGGCAATCAACGTGCTGTACACGCTCGAGCCGGGCGGCAAACGCGCCGTTGGATTCAAACTCAGTGATGGTATGCCAATCCCCAAAGAATTAGCAGATAAATTCAAGTTCGCGACGATGAAATCAAAACTTGCCGGAAACATTCGTGGATCGTTTTTCGTTGTAAAGGGTGAGTACTAGAAATGGCAATGACCGATGCCGAGAAGCAGGCCCTGAAAGAGACCCTGGCTGAGCGCTCCAAGGCACGCAAGAAAATGGGGCCTAAAGAGCACGAGGCCGATGTATTAGAGAAAATCACAGCCATGGCCCCCGCCGATAGGGCGATCGCCAAAAAGATTCACGCCTTAGTCAAGAAGACTGCGCCTGCGCTTCAGGCAAAGACTTGGTACGGCATGCAGGCCTACTGCAATGACGAGGGAAAGACCGTGTTGTTCTTTCAAGACGCCGGCAAGTTCAAGTCGCGCTATTCGACCCTTGGCTTTCAAGATGCAGCGAACCTAGACAAAGATGAAATGTGGGCTACATCTTTCGCCGTGATCGGTTGGAATGCAGATGTTGAGAAGAAAATAGCCACGCTAATCAAAAAAGCGATTAACTAAGTGCCTTCTTGATCCGTTGGACAGACACAGTTTCCGCAGCTCCCAGAACCTGCGCAAAAAGGCTGACTCTAAGTTCCTCAATCATCCAGCGCACCGCAACGCGCTTTTCGAGTGAAAGTTTTTCTACGGGAGCTTTTTCCACGAGTGCAATTGCCTCGTTAAGTTCAATTTCGGCAATTCGGTCTCGCTCAGGATTTTCAAGCAACTTGTCAATGCGCATCTTGCTCGCCTGCAGATAAATCGGAATTCTTGTAATTCGTTCAAGCCCGGTTGAACTTATCAAATTGGGGCGCATCAAATCAGCAATGTGCGCTTTCTCTGCGGTGAGAACGTGAAGTACAGACATGTCCTGAATTTCAGATATCGCTTTACTAGCCTGCCTCGCGCTCGTTGAAATCCTTTCGATAACCTTTGCCGCCTCAAAACACTGTTCAATACTGCGCTCAACTACATTCACCCTGAGCTCATCGGGGTTGGCATCTAACCCGCTAGCAGTAATTTGCTGGTCAATTAGGGCACTGATTACGTCATCTACAAACGCAGCGACATTTTTGTAGCCAACAGCCACCAACGAAAGTTTTTCTTCTTTACTTAGGTGTTCGCCTACGTAGTCAGCTGGCGAAGCAATCTTTTCGCGAATAGCGACTGCCAATTCATTGGTTTTCTTAGCCGTATTGACAACAACCTTTCTTGGTTCTTCACCCAGAGCAACTGGAATCAGCTTTTGCTTTAGTGCGGCAAGGTCTATGCCTAATCCGAGGGTTCGTCCCTTCTCGTCAATCACCCGATAGGTCATGCGCATTGAGGTTGGTAGCGAGGCGAAATCAAAGTCACTTGCGGTCATGTGAGTGCCACTGAGCGTGCGCAGGGTTTTTGCAAGCGTTGCAACCAGGGGCTCTTCAGGTTGCTCAGGAAGAGCGGCGATTGCTTTCTTTGCCCAGTCAACAGCCGGAACCACATTCCTGCGCAGATTCTTTGGTAGCCCCCTGATTAGTTCGGCGATCAGCTCCACGCGCATACCCGGCACCAACCAATCAAATTCGTCAGCTTGGATTTCAGTGAGCGCAGCTACCGGCACATCAACAGTGACCCCATCATCTGGCGCCCCCGGTTCATAGCGATAGCGCAGCTTGTATTCCCGCTCACCCGACTTCCATAGCTTTGGATTGTCTGCGTCGCTAGGCGCCTGAATATCAGGGGGCAATAAGTCATCTCGAGTCATGGTGAGCAACTCAGGAGTCTCTTGCTTGGCCTTTCGCCACCATCCCTCAAAAGTTCGCGTTGAGAAAACATCGGCGGGGATTCGCGCATTGAAAAAGCGGAAAACATCTTCATCATCGGGTGCGAATTGAGGTTTGCGAGCGCGGTCGGCAAGAGCCTCCAGTTGCTTCAGGAGTTGTTGATTGGTTCGCTCAAACTGTTGCTTGGAATCCCACTCTCCCTGCACCAGCGCGTGGCGAATAAATAAGTCGCGACAAAGCGCGATGTCTATGCGCGAATATTGCATTCTGCGTGAAACCACGATTGGCACACCAAACAACATGACCCTCTCGTACGCGACAACCGCACCTTGAGATTTCTCCCAATGTGGTTCGCTGTAGCTGCGCTTGACTAAATCACCGGCCAGTGATTCTGCCCATTCCGGATTAATTGACGCGTTCATTCGCGCAAATAAGCGACTAGTCTCAACTAGCTCAGCGCTCATGATTGCGGCAGGTGGTTTCTTGGCCAGAGTCGAACCCGGGAAAATCACGAACTTCTTGCCGTTTGAGCCCAAATACTCATTTGAAGTCTTTGCCGGTTTGTCGGATGATTTCTTTACTAGGTCAGCAGCCTTTTTGTCACTGAGTTGCTTGAGGCCAATTTGACTGAGCAGTCCTGCAAGTAGGCACTGATGGATTCCATCTGGGTTTACCTTTGCGCTGCCAGGAACGATATCCAGTGGCTTTGCAATTGATTTCAGTTGCTTGATTAGGTCTTGCCACTCGCGAACGCGCAAATAATTTAGAAACTCGTTTTTACATAACCGCCTAAACGCCGAAGATGAAAGTTTCTTTTGCTGTTCCTCGATGTAGTTCCAAAGATTAAGCAGGCTCAAGAAGTCACTGGTTGGGTCGGCGAATCTAGCGTGAGCGAGATCTGCCTGCGGACGCTTGGCCAGCGGTCGCTCTCTCGGATCCTGAATAGTGAGCCCGGCAACGATGATCATTACCTCTCGCACCAGATCATGCTTTTTGGACTCCAAAAGCATGCGGCCAAATCTTGGTTCTATTGGCAACCGGGCAAGCTCGCGGCCAACCTTGGTGAGCTCAACGGTCTTTCCCTTTGGGTCTTTGACAGCGCCTAGTTCGCCCAACAGGCCAAGACCATCTTTTACACCTCGGGCATCCGGGGCTTGCAGAAAGGGGAATGCCGAGATATCACCCAGGCCAAGCTGGGCAGCCTGCAAAATAACGGAAGCGAGGTTGGTGCGCAGAATTTCGGGATCGGTGAATTCCGGCCTTGATTCGTAGTCTTCCTCTGAGTAGAGACGTATCACCACACCTGGGCTGGTTCTACCAGCACGACCCGCACGCTGATTGGCGCTGGCTTTAGAGATGGCTTCAATCGGCAAACGCTGCACTTTAGCTCGTGGGCTATAGCGCGAGATTCGAGCGGTTCCAGCATCAATCACGTACTTGATGTTTGGAATCGTCAAAGAAGTTTCTGCAACGTTGGTCGCCAAAATAATTCTGCGCTTTAGTCCGACCATCTTGCTGGTTTCAAAAACTCGATGCTGTTCGGACGCGCTCAATCGTCCATAAAGTGGCAAAACTTCAACGCCCTTGCCAAGAGTCCCAGCAGTAATGCGACCCTCGATTGCTTCCTGCGCATCACGAATTTCGGATTCGCCAGATAAGAAAACCAATGTGTCACCATCGGGTTCATACTGCAAATCATCTAGTGCGTTAACTATTCCATCTAAGTAATCGCTGGCCGTGGTTTCTTCATCGGGGTCTGTATCATCGCCGGCCTCACGCGCGGTCTCGGCATAACGAATTTCAATTGGAAAAGTGCGGCCACTGACTTCAATAATTGGAGCATCGTTGAAGTGCCTGCTGAAAGATTCAGGATCAATGGTTGCAGAAGTGACTATGACTTTTAAGTCTGGGCGCTTAGGCAAAAGCTGCTTCAAATAACCAAGCAAAAAGTCAATGTTCAAACTTCGCTCGTGAGCCTCATCAATAATGATGGTGTCGTATGGTTCTAGGTTTCGGTAGCGCTGCATAGCGTTGAGCAAAATACCGTCAGTCATTACTTTGACCTTGGTGTCAGCGCCTGCTTTATCGGTGAAGCGAACCTGATAACCAACCAGCCCGCCAAGCTCCACCTTGAGCTCTTCGGCGATTCGCTCGGCAACTGCGCGGGCTGCGATCCTGCGAGGCTGAGTGTGAGCAATGCTGGTGCGGCCGAGCTCGAGGCACATCTTGGGAATCTGCGTGGTCTTACCCGAGCCGGTAGCACCCGCAATCACAACAACCTGGTGATCACGAATGGCATCGAGAATCTCTTGCCTGCGCTGACTGACCGGCAGGTCAGCCGGGTATGTTATTTGCAACTCAGGAGTGCTCACCTAGCAATGCTAAGCGTTGCGGCTACTGGCCGTTTTGGGACCAGCCACCCGGAGGTCCCAGGTACAGAAGGGTTGCAAAGATTATCGAAACGACAACGAGCAGGGTAAAGGCCAGCAAGAACGGGCGGTTGATGAACCAACGGAACAACGAGTCAAACCAATTTGCATCGCGCGGGTCGGCGCTCTTGATGCGTCGCCACTCACCGCTAAGGCGCCCCTTGCGCTCGGCTGAAATCTCGAACGGCACGGTTGCAAACGGGATGATTGCCAAAGCGATTGCCAGCAAGGTTCGCCCAAACCCCCATCGGTTATTCACGCCAACGAGTGCCGCCGAAACTCCGTAGCCGAGGAAAACCGCACCGTGTAAACCACCGATGATGGTCAGTAGCAAGGGGTTGATTCCGAAGATGGCTCGCACAGCTAAACCTGCGAGCAGTAGAGTCCAGGTGACACCTTCGCCGAGTGCAAATACTTTATAGAGCGAGCGTGGTGTCGCGAACATGGTTCCCCTGCCTAGTTCATGGTGCTTAGAACTTTAGTGAAGCTGTTTCCCTTCGAGTTTAGTTCCCTCGACATCCACATCCGGAAGGATACGATCCAACCACTTTGGAATCCACCAGGTTGCCTTGCCAAAAATTGTCATTGCTGCTGGCACCAAAAGCATGCGTACCAGGAAGGCATCGGCCAATACTCCTACCGCAAGCCCGAATCCCATCGGACGAATCATGGTTAGGTGCGAGAATGCAAATCCACCGAACACCGTAATCATGATGAGAGCTGCGGCAATAACTACCGCGCGACTCAGGCGAATTCCGTAGTTCACCGATGCATTTGTGTTCTTGCCGTGGCTGTAGGCCTCACGCATTCCAGATACTAGGAACAGCTGATAGTCCATCGCCAAACCGAACAAGATACCGATTAGGAATATTGGCAAGAAACTGAGAATTGGCCCGGGAGTGTTAATCGCAAACAAATCTGCCAACCAACCCCACTGGTACACCGCGACCACAGAACCAAAAGTTGCAAAGATGGTCAGCAAGAAACCGCCGGCCGCAATTAGCGGAATCAAAATGGAACGGAATACCAAGATTAAAAGCAGCATCGAAAGCAAGAGCACTGTGCCCAGGTAAAGAGGCAAGACATCTGCAATCTTCTTTGAGATATCGATGTTGGTTGCAGTAATTCCGGTTACGCCAAGCTCACCAATTTTGTCGGCCTTGAAGCTTTCACCGAGTTTGCGAATGTCATAAACCAGGGTTTCTGTTTCTTCACTCGATGGATCAACCGATGGCACAACTTGGAACAAAAGAGTCTTCTTATCATCAGAAATTGCAGCAGGCACGACGGCAGCCACGTTGTCCAATGAAAATAGTTGATTTGCAACTTTTGCTTGCAGGGCGAGTTTGTCATCTTCACTGACCGCATTCTCGAGCGTTAACACCGCTGGAATTTGAGCGTTGAACCCAGGGCCAAAGGCATCGCTTGTGATTGTGTATGCCTTGAAGGCTGACGATGCTTTGTCTTCAGCGGAGCCATCCGGCAATCCCAGGCGCATTGAAGACGCTGGGATTGCGGCGATTCCCATAACTGCTACTACCGCGAGTAAGGCAATCCAAGGGTGCTTATTAGCCCAAACCGGCTTGTCGGCATTTTTGGGCTCGGCATTTTCTTGGAAGTGGGTTCCCTCTGCTACAGCTGCGCGTTCCTTCTTTGAAAGAATTCGAGGCCCCACCAGAGAAAGGATCGCCGGTGTCCCTGTGATTGCTATGGCAACTGAGATTGCGATTGACAGCGATCCCATTGAACCCATGAGTCCAACGAAGTCGATGCCGGTTAGGTTCAGGGCGGCTAAGGCAATGATCACGGTGATACCGGCAAACAGCACCGCATTGCCCGAGGTGCCTGTTGCTAATCCAATTGATTCCCGCAGTTCAACGCCAGCCTTAAGTTGACGACGGTGACGGTTCAAAATAAATAGCGCGTAGTCAATACCCACAGCCAAACCAAGCATTACGCCAAGCACCGGTGTGGTGGAACTCATTTCAATCACCGACGAAAGCGCAAAGGTCGCAGCGCCCGAAACCCCAACACCGACAACAGCAAGAATCAACGGTAGACCGGCACCAATCAGCGTTCCAAGCATCACGAATAGAACAACCGCTGCAATTACCAAACCAACAATTTCGCCAACACCGAGGATTCCGTCTACGGAACGAAGTAGGTCCTGAGAGAACTCGATGTTCACACCTGGAATATTTGCCTCGGTCAGTAAATCAACCACAGCCTTTTTAGTCGGCTCTTCTAATTCTGCGCCGGGCTTATCAAACTGAACGGTTGCCAAGGCAACTGAGCCGTCGTTGGAAACCGTCGAAAAATTCTTGCTAACTTTCAAGAGCTGGTCGGCAAGTTCAAGATCGGCCTTGCCGGTGACTAGGTCTTCGGCGCTGGTTACTAACTTGACTTCAGCGGCAACAATTTTTTGCTGGCCATCAACTATGACTGCGCGCTGTTTTTTGATTTCTGCGAATCCAGCTTTAATTTGAGCCCGGCCCGCAATCATTCCCTGAATTTGGGCCTCGGGTGCTCCGGCGGCCTGTGCCTGCTTAATACCTGCTTCAAGCTGAGTGGACTGCGTCTTTAGCTTCGCTTCGGCCTCATCAAGTTTTTCTAGACCATTGGCCAGCTTTGTTTTGTTATCTGCAATTTCTACCTTGCCGTCGGCAAGTGCCTTTTCACCGTCGGTGATTTTTTTCCAACCGTCAGCAACATCTGCCCGCTGAGCGTTGATCTCATCTTCAATAGTGAACGGGTTGAGGGTTTCGGAAACACCGTCAAGTGTTAATACATCTTTAAGTGCGGCTGTGATTGCCGCGCGGTCATCGGTGTTGAACTTTGAACCGTCGGCCTTTTGGAAAATCACTTGACCGGAACCGCGGCTCGCCTCAGGGAAGCTCTTTTTGAGTTGGGCAATTACCACCTGAGAAGGCACGCCGTTGATTGACATGCTCGAGGTGAACTTGCCGCCAGCTGTGAGTGCTGCCGCACCAGCTGCACCAAGGATCAAGATCCAAGCGATTACAACTAACCAGGCGCGACGGGCAGAAAAAGAACCTAAACGGTAGAGCAAAGAGGCCATGCGAAAAGTACAACTTTCATAGAAATGTGGGGAATCCCAGACAATAGGTACAACCCTAGCGGGCGGCAAAATCATCCCTAGAACCTGGGATATTGTGGACCTATTACTTGGAAGCAGGGGCCCAAATGGCAGAACACACGTTCCTCAAAGGCGACAAAGACTGGTGGCGCCAGGCAGTCATCTACCAGATCTATCCTCGAAGCTTTGCCGACGGCAATGGCGACGGCATCGGTGACCTAAAGGGCATCATCAGCCGTGTTCCCTACCTAAAGAGCCTCGGCATCGATGCCGTCTGGATGAGCCCGTTTTACCCTTCTCAGTTGGCCGATGGTGGCTATGACGTAGATGACTACCGAAACATCGACCCGCGAATTGGCACCCTTGCCGAGTTCGACCAGCTTGTCGAGGAGCTGCACAAAAACGAAATTCGACTTATTGCCGATCTTGTTCCCAACCACTCGGGTGACCAGCACGTCTGGTTCCAGGCGGCGCTAAAGGCGGCACCCGGTTCCCTTGAGCGCGACCGCTATATCTTTAGAGACGGTAAGGGAGAGAATGGCGAGATTCGTCCATCTGAGTTGGCCAGCCACTTTGGCCCTACCGCTTGGACTCGAATCACTGAGCCAGACGGCACCCCGGGTCAGTGGTACATGCACCTTTTCGCAAAAGAACAGCCCGACTGGAACTGGGACAACCAAGAAGTGCGCGATGACTTTTTGAAAACATTGCGATTCTGGAGCGATCGCGGCGTAGATGGCTACCGAGTGGATGTTGCACACGCGCTTGTGAAAGACCTGGCCAATGGTCACCTGCCTGCTCGTCAGTCTTTTGACGTCAAGGTTATGAAAGACGACGGCACCGATGACCTGTTCGACCGCGACGAAGTACACGAAATTTATGCAACCTGGCGCGAGGTGTTCAACGAATACGATCCACCGCGCATGGCCGTTGCCGAGGCTTGGGTGCACGCAAATCGCCGCCCAGCCTATGCCAGCACCAAGGGACTTGGTCAAAGTTTTAACTTTGATATGTTGGGGGCTGGTTGGCGACCAAAGAAAGTTCGTGAAATAGCGGAATACAACCTAACCGCGGCAAAAAAATCGGGCAGCAGCACAACCTGGGTGCTTTCAAATCACGACATCATTCGTCACGCAACTCGTTTTGGCTTGCCCCAGGTAGAGGATTTCTTCGCGTGGTACGGCAAAAATCGCCTAACAGCAAAACCAGACGTTGAACTGGGTACCGCACGCGCACGCGCCATGACCATGTTGCTGCTTGCACTTCCTGGTTCTACATATCTATATCAGGGTGAGGAACTTGCTCTTCAAGAAGTTTTGGATATTCCTGCTGAGCAAATGCAAGACCCGCAATTTTTCCGGAATCCGGAGGTTGGAATTAGTCGTGACGGTTGCCGCGTGCCACTGCCATGGACTAAAACTGGCAGCTCCTTTGGTTTCGGTTCCGGTGGGTCGCACCTTCCGCAGCCAGCCTGGTATGGCTCGGTATCGGTTGAGGCGCAAGATGGCGTAAAGGGTTCCACGCTCGAGCTGTACCGCGAGCTGATCGCACTGCGCAAAACTTTGCTAGCACCAGAAGAGATAACGTGGCACCGAAACTGGCTTGCGCCGAGGGTGCTGCACTTTAGCCGGCCTGGCGGTTGGCACTGCGTCACCAACTTTGGAAACAAGCCAATCAAGTTGCCGGCAGGAAAAGTACTTGCGGCATCTCAGCCACTACTCGACGGAAAGTTGCCGGTTAACGCAACTGCTTGGCTAAAGGCTTAGAACGACAGGCCTTCACAAAATTGAAAAAGCCCCACCCGGAAGAAACTATCCAGGTGGGGCTTGTACTTTCGAATTTCTAGGTTCGGGTCAGAGAACCGCCGCTGCGCTTTCTTGCAAGCGCGTCAGCTGTTGCAGCAACAGTAAGAACAGATCCGGTGATGATGTAAGCGATACCTGCCGGCATGCCAAGTAGACCAAGACCGTTATCGATAATCGCGATTACAAACGCACCGATAGCTGCGTGAACTAGGCGACCGCGTCCACCGAAGAGGCTAACGCCACCAACAACCGCCGCCGCAACACCTGAAAGAACGATTGCGCGACCAGCAGAAGATTCTACGTTTCCAATGCGGCTTACGTTGAAAACACCAGAAACCATCGCAAGCACAGAACAGATCATGAATGCTGTAATGCGAATCTTGGCGACCTTGATACCGGCACGACGTGCTGCTTCAGGGTTTCCACCAACTGCATACATGTAGCGGCCAAACTTGGTGCGGTCCAGCATGAATGTTCCGATGAACAAGATAACTAGAGCAATTGGGATAACTGTTGGTACACCCTCAATTGGATTGGTCTTAACTAGCGAGCGAGGTAGGTTCAAAAGCGCTACGCCGATTCCGCCCAGCACGGTGATTCCGGCAACTTTGATGTAAAGAAGTGAAAGCGGACGGGTCGGTAGGTTCGCCCGGGTGCGACGAGAGCGATCCCATAGACCCATGGCCAGAGTCAAAGCAACGCAAACTGCAAGCATCGCCCAGCCGCCCCAAAGCGGAAGATTTGTGTTCATGATGGCTTTGATCTCTGGAACCTCAAGGCGCAAGATTCCTCCGTCACCAAGAATGATGAGCATAACGCCCGGGAACGCTAGATACAGCGCAAGTGAAATAACGAAAGACGGAACACCAACCTTCGCTACGAAGTAACCGAGTACCCACCCAGTGGCCAATGCGAAAGCAAATGCGAGAGCAAGCGCAAGCAACCAAGGCATGCCGTCAAGATTTAGCTTTACAAAGATTGCCATACCGGTACCGGCGGTAACACCGGCAGATAGGTCAATCTCACCAAGCATCAATACAAACACCAGCGCCGCTGAAATCATCATCAGGGTCGCAGCCTGGGTAAACAAGTTGGCGAAGTTAATTGGAGTTAGGAAATAAGGAGAGAGCGCTGCGAACAACACCATAAGCAAAATAAGCGCACCAATAGCTGGCAGCGCTCCCATCTCACCGCTCTTTAGTCTTGAGCCATATGCCTTGATCTGGTCTAGGGCTGAGCCCTCGTGACCTGTGTTAATCGTGATGTTGTCAGACATTATGCTTTTTCCTTTTGTGTCTTAATTCCTGTGATGTAACCGATGATTTCGTTGTGGTTGGTCTTCTTTGTTTCAAGCTGAGCAACCATGCTGCCAAGGTAAAGAACAGCAATGTCATCGGCAACCTGGAACACATCGTGCAGGTTGTGGCTGATCATGATAACCGCAATACCCTTGTCGGCTAGGCGGCGAACGAGGTTCAGAACCTGCTCGGTCTGAGCAACACCCAGAGCAGCGGTTGGCTCATCAAGAATTACCACCTTCGCGTCACGAAGAACGGAACGCGCGATAGCAACTGTCTGACGCTGACCACCTGACAGAGAAGAAACCTTTTGGCGAACCGACTTTACTGTTCTTACCGAAAGAGATTGCAGCGCCTTTGCTGCAGCAAATTCCATGGCTGATTCATCTAGGGTGAACTGCTGAAGTTCTTCGCGACCAAGGAACATGTTCTGCACGATGTCTAGGTTTTCGCAAAGAGCAAGGTCCTGGTAAACAACCTCAATGCCAAGGGCAGAGGAAATTCTTGGAGTGGTTAGTGATACTTCTTCGCCTTCGAACTTTACGCTTCCCTCGTCGTACCACTGAACGCCAGCTAGGCCTTTAATCAGTGTTGACTTACCAGCACCGTTGTCTCCAACTAGTGCGGTTACGCGACCTGGGTAGACCTTTAGGTCAACTCCCTTGAGGACATCGACGGGTCCAAAGCTCTTCTTAACTCCTGAGAGTTCAATTAACGGCTTGCTCACTTGCAAACTCCACTTCTGATTTTGAAATTTAGATGAATCTGGGCGCCAGCCAAAGACTGGCGCCCAGATTCTTTACTACTTAGTTTTTACTTAACGCCGTGCTTAGCACATGCTGCTGCAACATCTGCAGTACATAGAGCTTCAACAGTTGCGTCTCCCGCTGCTACAACATCCTTTACGGTGTCAGCAGTGATCGAGATTGGGTCGATTGTTACGAATGGAACACCATTTACGTTCTTTGTGGTTGGGTATGTCTCGCCAGCAAAGATTGCCTTGATAACTTCAAGAGCCTTTGCAACCTCTAGGGTGAATGGCTTGTAAACGGTACCGTACTGCTTACCTAGAAGAACGTTCTGTAGACCTGCAACAGATGCGTCCTGGCCTGATACAGGAACGGTTAGGCCGTTCTTGTCTAGAACCTGGATGATTGATGCTGCGTTGTTGTCGTTAGGAGCTAGAACGGCGTCAACCTTACCCTTTACAGCAGTGAATGCCTGCTCGAATAGAGTTCCAGCCTTTGCGCCATCCCATGTACCTTCCATGGTGAAAGCAGCCTTTGCGCCAGCAGCGTCAAGAACGCCTAGAGCACCGTCAAGGAACATCTTTGCGTTACCGTCTGTTGGGTCACCTGAACCGTAAACGATGCTTGCGGTCTTGATGTCCTTGCCAGCTGCAGCTAGACCATCAACGATCATCTGACCCTGTAGAGCACCAACGGTCTCGTTGTCGAATGATACGTAGTAGTCAGCGCCATCGATTGGACGGTCGTAAGCGATTACTGGAACGCCAGCAGCCTTTGCCTTTTCAGCAACTGCTACACCTGCACCCTGTAGGTCAACCAACAACATAACTCCACAGCCCTTTGTAAGCTGTGCGTCTGAAATGGTTGCGTACTTAGCTGGGTCGTTCTGTGCGTTCTGGATGTCAGCTTCGAAACCTGCGTCTGCAAGGCCCTTCTCAAGAGCTGGACGGTCGCCTGGCTCCCAGCGAGTTCCGCTGTCAGCATCTGGAAGAATTACACAGGCGCGAGTTGAGCCAGCAGGAGCTGAGTCAGCCGCACAACCTGAAAGACCTAGAACTGCTACCGCTGCAAAAGCGGTCATGGTGATCAATGAAGACTTCTTCATTTCATACCCTTTCTAATGTGGTTGGTTTACCGCGCCGAACAACGTTATCCCCCGCGGTTAGCCATTGATTACAACGGCCTAGGTATATGTTCCTGAAAACAACAAATTACCGCAAACCGAAAAGCCCGTTTTTACCTAACGCTTGGATAACGGTATCTAATCGTTATCTATTTGTTTGTTTACGCAACAAATTAGTTTGATTCTGATTAGCCCTCCCCTCTCGCGGCGGTCCCGGAGCACAGTCTTTATGCGATATTGTTGAACTTAGGTCCACGCAACGTAGCCTCGGCCAAATCCCCTTCACCTTATATAGGAATGAATCATGACTAAGGCAAATATCGGAGTCGTTGGACTCGCAGTAATGGGCTCAAACCTTGCTCGCAATCTTGCGAGCCGCGAAGGCAACACTGTTGCTGTTTACAACCGCTCATACGAGCGCACAGATCTTCTAATCACCGAGCACCCAGAGGCCGGATTTATCGCCGCAGCGGATATCGATGCCTTCGTTGCCTCGCTTGCTAAACCACGCACCGCAATAATCATGGTTCAGGCCGGTAAAGGAACCGATGCTGTTATTTCGCAGCTAACCGAGCGCTTCGAGCCAGGCGACATCATCGTTGACGGTGGCAACGCATTATTCACCGACACCATCCGTCGTGAAAAGGAAGTATCAGCAAAAGGCATCAACTTTGTTGGAGCAGGAATCTCGGGCGGTGAAGAGGGCGCACTCAAGGGCCCATCAATCATGCCTGGTGGTTCTGCCGAAGCCTACAAAACTCTTGGTCCGATCCTTTCCTCAATTGCAGCTATTGCCGAGGGCGAGCCATGTGTTACTCACGTGGGCACCGATGGCGCGGGTCACTTTGTAAAGATGATTCACAACGGTATTGAATACGCAGACATGCAGTTGATTGCCGAGGCTTATGACATTCTTCGTCAAGCTGGTGGCTACACTCCTGCTGAAATCGCAGAGATCTTTGAAGAATGGAACAAGGGCGACCTTGAATCTTTCCTGATCGAAATCACCGCCGAAGTTTTGAAGCAGGTAGACGCTAAGACCGGTAAGCCTCTGGTAGATGTAATTCTTGACCAGGCTGGCTCATAAGGCACCGGTGTCTG
>ERZ650308.524-NODE-524-length-20796-cov-6.794754_pt1 | contig 20796 bp, 17 predicted proteins | sample MGYA00376244_ERZ650308 | MGnify/ENA primary metagenome ERZ650308 (study PRJEB26733, sample SAMN07839295) | wastewater metagenome | biome: small river; feature: stream; material: water | place: USA: North Carolina | collected 2016-04-26 ... | reverse complement strand
GGCCCGCTCGTGGCGCTTGCCCACCTTGTACAGCTCTACAAACTCGTCCAAATCAGCGCGGCGCAGTGGGCTGGTTTTGAGCGTGAAATGCTTGTTGGTGCGCAGGTCGTAAATCCACAGCTTTTTCGTCCACGGCGTTTCAGACGCGGGCTTCTTGTCAAAAAACAACACGTTCGCCTTCACGCCCTGCGCATAAAACAAGCCCGTGGGCAAGCGCAGCAGCGTGTGCAAGTCGCACTCGTGCAGCAGCTTTTTGCGGATGGTCTCGCCCGCGCGGATGACATCGTCCGCCTGCGTGGTCTGGGATCTGGCCGTCGCTATTACGCGGAGCGCCTGAGTAAAATTCTGGAGGACAGCGGTATGACGCCTGACCGCCGCAATGTCGAGATGATTGCGCGCGCGGCCATCAATCATGTGCGCATCGAGGACCCTGATCTGGCGGGTGACGGTGTGCTGCCGGACGACGTTGTGCCGTATTCCGACATGATGCACAACATCCAAGCTCCTGATGACGCTACTTACGACACGCCAGACAAGGCGCACGGGCGCTACCTTTACGCACCGGCGCTGCACTACACAGTGGGTACGCAGCTCACGCCGCGCATGACCAAGCGCATCAAGGACGCGGGCATCACCAACGTGTTTACCAGCCCCAAGGCGCCGGGATTCCACGCAGACATGACGCGCCTGCAAACCGCGACACACGCCAACCCGGACTGGCTCGCATCGTTGAACACCTCCTACCTGCAGAAGCAAGTGACGGAACGCGCCATGCGCGGTCAGGACACCAACATCGACTCCAACATCAATTACGCTCCACGCCTGGCTGTTGGAGAAAACTTTGGCGCAAAGTCAAAAACTACAGGAATGTTCTGAGATGATTGCGCGTTCCCCCGACTTCGAAAAGCTGGCAGCCTTGATGGGCACGCCAGCGCTGTCCGCAAGCTCCGCCCCTAACGGCTGGGGCAAGCCGGTGCTGAAGCGTCCGCAACAGGTCGCCGCGCCTGTCACAGACGCCGCAATTAAACTGGCTGCCTGCAAAGAGGCGGTGTCGTTTGCCCCCTTTCAAGCGGCGGGGAAACTGCTCAACAAAGTGCCACGGATTGGGCGCCTCTTTAATAAAGCAGGTCCCGCTATCCGCCCGCCCAATCCATTCACCGCTGGCGGACCATCTTCCTTTGTACCGCAGGCGGCGCCAACCGCGTTGTCCGGCGCGCGCAAATGGCTGAATTCCACACCACTGTTCGGCCGGCTCGCCACCACTGGTATGATCGGCATGGGCGCCACCGGCATTGGCAGCAACATGCTGGACGCTTACGCCACCACCCGCGGCATGGTCGACCACGCCTCCGGTTATCCGGACGGCGCCGCCGCAGCGCTCGGTACGTTCGCCAACGCACCTTGGTATCAGCGCATGCTCGGCGCAATCTCCCCGGACGCCATGGTGAACGAAGGCCTCAAAGCCAAGCAGCAGGCCATGCCATGGCTCATTCAGCGCATGGGAGGCACGCACATGCTGAGCCGCATGGCTGATGGCTACAAGCGCATTACGGAAGCTGCGCGTGCAGGTAAACCCCTGACTGGCGTCAACAAGCTCGCACCAGTGGGCGGCATGCCACAATACACGCAAGGCGCCAACTTGGGCGATTACGGCCAGCAGCTGTCCGCGCTACAGCAGCAAATCGCCAGCCTCGGCCAGCAACTACAGCGCGGTGTTGGCGCATCGGCCTTGCCACCTGCAATGTAAACGCGCATCTTTTACGCACTCCTTATATGTCCTCTCATTCCCTCTTCCGCAACGAACTGCGCAAAGCAGCCGCCACCATGACCGCCGATGACCGGGAGGTGGAACGCGCGTTCGCCGACCAGGGCTACACAGCCATTATCAACAAGTCCGGCCCGCTCATGGACGAGGCACATCGCCTCGGCTTTGAGATCGTGCAGAAGAATGACGACAACACACGCCTCATGGGCATCTGGGCGTTTCGCCTGGGCCGCTCCAACAAGGACCAGCTGGCATACGTGCCGCTGTGCTTCGTCAACGGCAAGGTCCAGGGCTCGGATCTCCTCTATCGTGTCGGCCCCAAGAAGTTTGTGGGTAACACCCCCGACTGGGCGCGCTTCCTCATCGAGCAGAGTTTCCAGACCGCCGGCTCCCCGATCGACCGCTCCGAAGCGGGCAAAACCGGTCCGATGTTTTACGGCGACCGCATGCTGCGCACCCCGGCGGCATTCGCCAAGATGTCACACGCTGCGGCTGCTGATCATCGCGGCGCTTGGGCCAAACAGGTCAGCGCCGAGTTCATCAAGATGTCCGCCGAGCGCCAAGGCGAATGGCGCGAGCAGCTGCATGACATGTGCCGCAAGGTTGCCACCGAAGGCATCCTCAGCCACTTCATGCGCAACTACGGCGGCCTGCGTGCCATCAACGAGTTGGAACGCTGGGTCGATGCTTCCCCAAAATTCGCGCGCGCTTTGGCGCTCAAGCTGCCGACCGACGCCTGGCTGCACGAGGACATCATCATTGCGGACATGCAGCGCAAGCAGGCCGCAGCCGCTGACCCTGCGACGCTGGTGTTGTTCACCGGCCAGCCCACAGCGGAGATCCTGAGCAAGGCCAAGGACCGCACCAAAGTGGCGAGCGACCTGTACTCCAAAGGCTACGCTTTCGAAGAACAACTCGAAGACCGGCAGGAAGTGCCGGACAGCAAGACCATCGTCTATGGCGAATCAGGCCTCAATCTGAGCAGCCCGCTGGAGCCTGGCGTTTACGATGTCATGCTCTCCGGCGGCGACACGATCCGCGCCGTTGTGGGTTACTCGAAAGACGGCTACGACATCGGCGACCGCACCGGGCAGTGCAATAAAGTGGATAGCTGCTACCCTCCTGGTCACGACTCGCTGCGTTACTTGGCTGTGATCTCCCTGGAGAAGGACAACACCAAGGGTCACATGTACCGCGGCAACAATGAGGTCTGGGCGCTGCAGGGCTCCGATGCTCCGCTGTCCACCGCCGGCGAGCCTATCATCGACGCGCCATCCAAGGTGGGGTTCTTCGTGGACCCCGACACCGGTGGTGTGTTCGGTCCGGTGGAAATCGTGGACAAGGAATCCGTGGGCGGTGTGACGCACATCGGCTTTGTCACATTCCGCACAGACACACCAGAAGGTCACAAGCGCGTGCTCGTGGTCAATCCCGACCTCGAAGTCAACAACCTCAAGGAAGGCTACGCCAATCCGTCGCTGCGCTTCGTGGCGGTGGAGCCGTTGCCCGCAGAGCGTGCGGACAAGGACACCTGCTGCCCGACTTCGTCGTCGTGGGAGTTTAAGCACTTCGTCCCCGGCGACGGCGGCGACGTGCACAAGCTCATGATCGACGACATCACGTTGGAGGATCGCTACAAGAAGGCCAGCATCCACGCCACGTCGGATTTCGATGGCACGCCGCTTTACACATTGACGGTGGGTAACCGCACTACGCTGCCAGGAACCAAACTGGCCATGTTGGTTAAACTGGCCGGGCAGCTGGCGATCGATCCTGCAGCCGCGGAAGAAATGTTGAGTGCGGTGAAGCCGGACACCACGAAGTCGTGGACGATCGAGCTCCCCACCAAGCTTGCGTCGTCGATGCTGCAGCTGATGGACGCTCCACGCTGGGAGCAGCACGTGGACAACGTGCAGAACGTGCCCATGGAGGTGCCGCAGGCGCAGGTGCTGCGCAGCGTGCGCAATCCTATCTACCGCCCTGCTTCCCGCATCGGTGACAAGTATGATCCCGCCAGGGGCGTGGAGAACGTCAATGACGACGGCAATGGTGACCACGTCCCTGCGCGCATCATCATGAGCGGCTCCCCCGAGGAGATCGCACAGTACGCGGAGGTCAACAGCCTGCCGCACGTCTTCGACCACGGCATCGTGGCCAGCCTGGCGCGCACGTATGACATGACGCACGCACTCGACCAGTACCTGCCGAAGATGGAAGACGGCTTGGACGCGCTCGGCCGCGCCCTGCTTCTCTTCTACTGGAAGCCAGAGGACTGGAAAGATCTCTACGGCGGCGATGACCGGTCCGAACTTGAGGGCCAGCTGCTCAGCTCTTTCAAGGGGTTCGCCGATCTGCTGCTTGACCTGCTGAAACGTTCGTCTCACAATGCGCGTCACCCCGCCAATGCGTAGGGGCTCCGCGCAATGACGTACGAAACGATTCAAAACCTGGTCGAATACCTGCCCGATGAACTGCTGGGAGCCATGCGCCACAACGGGCGCGTGGACATCCACCCCGACGCACTGGAGGCTGATCCAAAGTCTGAGAAGTTCATCATTGCCCTGAGCTGCATGGACTTTGGCTGGCAGCTGGTGCGCACACTGGCGGACTACCAGATTCCTTTCCCGGGCGGGTTGATCGTGGGCGATGATGAGATGCTGTTCCGCGCCTATATGTACCGCACGAATCAGCGGCGCTACAGCACTCCCGCCATTAGCCAGGCCATGGCGCTGGCGGCGCCCAGCATGGCTTCGGTGCGCGCTGGGTTGGAGGGGTGCTTGCTGGCGCCAAACGCCACGGTGGCCAGCGCAGCCAAACTGACAGGGTTGCAGCGGGACACCGTCGCCGCCTATGAGAAGTTGTTCTTCAATGTGCTCGATCGCAAAGACGACGTGATGTATCTGCAGCGCATCGTGTATCCGCACGGTCGCATGGTGGAGCTGATGGACAACTACATCCAGCAGACGGCGCTGACTGATCTCTGCCGCCGCGCCGGCTACAACAATGGCGCTGAGGATGTCATGTTCTTTATGGGAGCCAGCAACAACGCGCTGGAAGCCTTGTTGCAAGCGGCCAGTGCCAAGCAGCTGGAGAGCATGATCATGGCGTTCGGTCTGCTGCTCGCCCGGAACGGCGGCATGAATCAGCAGCAGGCATTGCCCGCGCTGACCAACGCGAAACAGCTGCTCACCGCAGGCAAGCTGGGCGGTGAAGTGAATCAGGAGCATGCACTGTCCAGCGATCTGTCGGAAACGCTGCGTCGAGAGATTTCGCAGTATGGCAGAGCAGCGGAAGCTATGGCATCGATGCAATAGCGTTTGCGCGCTCCGTGTCTGTGCCGCAAATTTAACGCATGGATGCTTCTGAAATCGAACGCGCTTTGGTCTCGCTGATCCCCGCCATTAAGCGGGATGGGGCGGAGGATGCGCTGTTAAAATATGCGAGCGATCGAAACCTGGCACCGGCACAGCTGGAGCACTTGGGTCGCGCCTATAACCGTGTGCTGGTCATCGCACACACCAAAACAGCCAAGACGCAGGAGCAGCGAGGCGACGATGTGGCCATCGTGGATACCGGGAAGCTGGTGGACCGTTACATGGACACCGATTCCGACTTGCGCAAGAACACCAAGGAGGCCGGTTTTAAAGCCATGCCGGGAAATTACCGCTCGTACTCTGTGGGTGACGCATTCCGCGACAAGAGCGCAGGAGTTACGGACCTGGATGGCTGGGCCGAATTCGATGCTCTGGACGACACAAACCCAGAGGCCACGAACAGTTATGCCAAAATGGCGTCCTGCCCCGCACAGCTTGGGGAGGACGACGACTTTCTGCTGCAGCACGCCGACGAGATGCGCGATGCAGCGCTGCGCACATGGGAAGCCGGCATCGTGAAGCTAGCCAACGTCGCCATCCTCCCGGATGATTTTGTCATGGTGTCGCACGATGTTGCACAGCTCAGCCCGCCTGTGGGGCGGCATATCGCAGCGGCTGTCAGTGCCAAGCTGGCGTCGTTGCGTCTGGCGTGGCATGAACCCGCGCCGGCCGATACGCGCGACTTTTTCGTCGATCGCAAGAAGCTTGCCTCTACCGTGGCGCAGCTGGAAGACGCATGGTTCGAGCACACCGCCTGTGTGGAAGTGGCTTCATCAATCAAGGCGGCGGCAAAAGCCCCACGTGGGCGCCCGCTCGCGTCTCTGACAGAAGACGAGCCGGAAAGCTCATCTCCCGCCACGCTGGATCCGCAAGGGTCTAAACTGCTGGACGACGTGTTTAACGCAACCGACGACCAGGGCCCCAAGGCTGACGCGTTTCAGGATCGCCTGAACGGCGGCAAGGACAACAAAGACAACAAGGGCACGCCGCACTCGTTGGACACACGCATGCAGACGGAAAGCGCACTGCGCGGTAATCCGTCACGCAACGTCGCATGGTCGCCGGAGCTGAAAGACGAGGAAGACAAAGATTCGCTGGCTGGTATCGGGGGTGCTATGGGTGCACCGCTGGACACCGCAGGCACCGGGCTGCAGCGCATCATGCAGGCCATCGCCGATTACAACCCGCAGGATCGCGGGCTCGGCGCCGCCCGAGGGCTGAGCGATCTCATCGCCGATCCTCGTGCCCGGGCGACCAGCCAGTTGCAGAGTCGTGTGCGCACCATGAAGGAGCGCGCCACGTTGCAGCGTCTGCTGCTTTCTGATCCCGTCATCAGCAAGCACTCTCCTGCGGATGTCGTTGAGGCCTTCAACACCATTCGGTCTGTGAACCCCGCCGCAGCCGCGGACATCAATCTCGCACGCTTGTTGGTGCGTGAATCGCTGGGTTATCAGGGCACCCCGATCCAGACTGTGTCCCAGTTGGCCACCATCAACAAATCCATGCAGGGTGACGCTCCCGCCAAACCAAAACCTGCCGCACCACGATGAACATCAATTTGGAAATGTTTCCCACCGACCGCGTGTACCGCGCGCAAGTCAGCTTGGCTTCGCGCTTTGGTGTCACACCGGCGGAGGTCGAACGCTTGGACCAGTTCGGACCGCTGCTTATCAACATCGGCGGAGCCATCGTGGCCGAGAATGAAACGACGGTGGCGACGCTGCCGTCCACCCAAGTCGCCGTGCCTATCGATCTGCCGATCTCCAAAGATTTCAGCATCGACGACTACGTGGACGGTGAAGGCACTTACGCAGCTGACGTTGTTGCTGCTGCGTGGTTGTACCAGATGAAGCTGCGCATCAACGCCGCGCTGGTCACCATGAACGCGTTACCGCGCACGCTACCAAGCGTGGTCACTGTAACCCTCCCTCTGCCCGCCTGATTTTATGTCTGACGTTGCCAACTTTATCGACAATGCCCAAACCCGGATTGCGGCGGGCGCCAAGAGTGTCACGGATGCTGCATCTCCGTATGCGCCAGGCCGCGGCACATTGCTATCGGCCCTTGTGGGTGGTGGGCTGGGTGCTGCACTTACTGGCGGTGCCGCCGCCATGTCACCACAAGAAGTCGGCGAGAATCCAGCAGCACGCCGCAAGCGCATTATCCGCGAAGCACTGACTGGCGGTGGTGTCGGCGCTGCAGCCGGCGCTGCGCTACCCATGGGTTACAACATGCTCTCCAACATGCTGCCCGAACGTACCGAGCTGGGCAAAACGTCACAGACGATCTCCAGCGCGTTCAAAGACGGCGAGCCTGTCAGCAACGCCATGGCGGCGCTGGGCACATTACCGGCTGTCGGCAGTATCTTTGGCCGCGCCACAGGGCTTTACGGCGCGGGCAAGCAGCACATTCAGGCGCAGACCAAAGATTTCCTACATCGGTTCGGCACGGAATTCAACACAGTGCAGGACAAGCTGCGCGCGGAGGCCTTGGCGGAAATCAACGGCGCGCACCCAAATGTGCAGTCGGGCGTCCCAGATCCCAACGCTGTATCCAAGTTGTTTAACGCCAAGATGGAGACGCAGGCACCATCACAGCTGCGTACCATCCTCGGCGAAGCACGCGAACGTTTCGGCAAAGTCACATCTCCCGGGCCGGCAGGAACGCGCTTTAACCGGCCAACGCAACTGCGCCAGCTCAACAATCACGGTGATATTCTCGCGGCGTTGAATCACGAGCTGAACAAGGTCAATCCCAACTTCGCCTCCGGATACACTGGGCAGATGCAGCCGCACTGGGCGGGAGGCTTCGGACGTCGATTCCTGCCGAGCCGCGCTTCTACCATTGGCAGTGCCCTTCTCATGCTCTCGCCTTATCTGGTGCGCGCAGGTGCCGCCGGTGTGAGCAAGGTCGATCCAATGCTAGACACGAATTAAGCAAATGCACAATCCCAACGAAGGCTTCACTAAAACTTGGATGGCGTCCGACTGGGGTGCTCTGACCGCAGACTGCGGCGGGCACTTCACCACGCTGTTTGAAAATCGACGTGGTATCAAGAGCGCCGCGTCGCGTGTCTTCTCGCGCAAGGATCTGGACGAGCATGCCCCTGATAAAGATCACTTCATGGTGCACCGCATCATCATGGGATCTGAAGAAGCCTACGACGCCAACAACAATGGTGACGGCTACCCCGCGAAGTCCCTGGAGAAATACCACCCAACGTTCGTGTCCAACGGGCACGTGTTCCGCGAGCACCGCAATGAGTCCCCACGCCTCAAGATCGGCGACATCAAAGCAGCACGCTATTCGCCGTCATTGCAGCGCGTCGAGCTGATCGAGCACTACAACATCAAGAAGGCTGCACAGGAATTCGAGAAGGCAAAAGCTGGCAAGGAGATCCACGCCAGTCAGTCAACGTACGTGCCGTACGACGTGTGCAACTGCTGCAAAAAGCAGGCCAAGAACAGCAGCTACTACTGCGACCATCTGGCCAACCACATGCTGCAGTATCTGCCCGAGTTTAAGAAGTACGCTTTCGCGTCGAACCCTATCCTGAACTTCTTTGACTCCTCTGCTGTGGAGAATCCCGCGGACCGCACCGCGCGCTATCTTGAGTACCGGTTTCCGCAGGGTTTGAGCAAAGCCGCCTCGGCCGCGCCGCGTGTCATCACCGGCGCACAGTGGGCGGAGTTCGAAGGCGTCAATCTCGCATCCCGGCTCCACTTATCGCCAACCGAGAGCACCTGGCTGCAAAAGCTGGCGGCTGTAGAAACGCAAGGCATGCAAGGTGTGGATCTGTTCCGCGACCACGTTGCTGCTGTAGCTTTCAGCGAGTCCGCCTCGCTCTCCGGGGATGACATGCAACGCCTGCGTGAGCTGACACCGTCGACGTTTTTCCACAAGCTGGCATCCGCTTCCGTGCTGCTGCCGTTCGATGTGTTCGCCGGCTACATGCTCGACGCGGATCTGGAAACTGTGCGCGCCTCGGAAGACGTCAAAGCCGCAGCAGCGTCGCTGCCGAGTCTGTTTCGCAAGATGGCAGCAAGCGCAGCAGCAGGCGACAGTGTCTGCACTGCAGGGGACATGGCGCTGTTCAATGCCGGTGGGCGTGTCGCTGCCGAGTACGATCAGGCGTTCAACCACGAGCATCAGCGCGTGATCACTGCGACAGCCAAAGTCGCGAGCGTGGCACTGGACGCGTTACGCGATCGTGTGGTGCGCGTCGATGTCGCCTATGACATGAATGTCAAACAAGCATCACAGCACGTGATCGATGCCACGCCATTGACACCACTTGCCGCACTGTATGGCGTGTACAAAGTGGCAGCGCTGCGCGACATGTTTAACACGCCGTGTCACGCGCCTGAACATCATCACGCAGCAACCGCAGCCGTTATGCAGAATTTAGCCAACACTGTTATTTCGCGTTGACACTCTGCCGCATAGCCTGACCTTTTATCCACAACATTTAAGCAGCACTCACTAAACCTGACTCCACCATGTCCGCACTTGCTTCACTCGAGACCCTCAAGAACCGCATCGCCACAACGAAAGCTGCGGCGACCAAGAAAGCTACGGACAGTGGAGCCCCCGCTGACCCAACCAACGCCGGCACTGTCGCGATTCCGACGCAGCCGGATGCCGAAGATTCCGGCAAGATTGGCACACCTTCCGGGAGCAAAGAGAACAAGAATCCTGCGGAAGACACCAACCGTCAGTCCATTGGTCTGGATCTGACGAAGCCAGGCCCAACCGGCACGGATGTTCCTGCGGTCGCCGATGGTACTGCTGCTGATGCGGCTGCCACCGCCACCATGGGCAAGTCTGCTGCGCTGCTCGCCAACATCGCCGCCACCCGCGCCAAACTGAATCTCCCCGCGACGTCCAAAGTCGCAAGTGCTCCCGTCGCTGCTGCTCCAGCGCCCGCCGCACAGCCAGCTAGCGATGTGGCTACCGCCACCAAACAGGCGGGTGAAATCTTCCGCCAGGTTGGTGAGATCATCTGCGAAACCGAAGAAGGTCGCGCCATGGCGCAGCAGCTCATCGCCAAGAAAGCCGGACAGAACCGCGCGCTTGAACTGCTGCAGCAGTCCAAACAGGCTGCTGCAGTTTATGAGCAGGCTGGTGCTCTGTACACCGCCGAGCAGCAGCAGCTTGCCGCGCAGGAGCAGGCTCTCGTCGACGAGTTCAACAAGCTCTCTCCTGGTGCTCAGGCGATGGCACGCAAAATGGCACACATCTGCCAGACTGAGAAGTTTAACAGCCCTGACGAGTACGCATGGTTCGTCAAAGGCGCCGCCATGATGGAAGACGCTCTCGCCGCCCAAGGTGGTGGTGATCCCGCTGCCGCAGGTGGCGCCCCTCCCGACATGGCCCAGATGGGTATGGACGGCGGCAACGGCGAACTCTCACCTGAAGCCATGCTGCAGGTGATCGAGCAGCTCGTGGCCCAGGGCATCCTCCCTGAAGAAGAAGCGCAGAAGATCGTGCAGGAACTGCTCGGTGGTGGTGCTGGTGGTGATCCGGCCGCTGGCGGCGCACCTGCGGGTGACCCTGCTGCAGGCGGATCCCCTGAAGACGCAGCGGCGGCCAAGGAAGCTGCTGCCATCGTTGCCTCGCTCGGCGCTGTGCCTGACATCGAAGCTGTCGCGGCCTCGTTTGCCACGGCCGCATAAGTTTTGGCGGTCCTACTCCTCACCATCTCACACGCATGCCCCTACCCGACCAAGAAGTCTTGCAACTGCTGGACGACACTGTGGAAGCGAGCAAAGAACAATTGCTCGAAATTAAGAAGGCGCATGCACAGCTCGCGACTGTCACAGCAGATCGCGCAGCACTCCAAGTCAAGGTGGCGGCGCTGCAGCAGGAAAACGAAGCACTCAAAAGTCAGTCAGGCGCCAAAGCCGCCTCGACAAGTTCCCTGCCTGTTGAGATGTGCAACGGCATCGCCGAATCCCTCGTGGGTCGCGGCATCCTTAGCGCGTCAAAACAGGCGGCGTTCGCCTCCAATCTTTCCAGGGATCCTGCGCTTGTAAAATTTGCCTTCGAGAAGTTGGCAGAGCGCATTCCCCTAACCGCGACAGCGCAAGGCTCGGCCTTGGTTGCCACGGACGCACACTTTCAAGCAGTGACCGGTGGAGACTCAGGTACCCCCTGGATGTAAGTCGACCACTGCTCGAAGCAACACCAAAAACACATGTCAAACTACGGCACACTCCAGCGGTCCAAGCCGCGCCTGCGCGTTATCAAGGGCTATGTGGGTCAGAACTCGAACCAGCGCCAAGAAGTCGCCCCCGTCGCAAGCGGGATGGTGATCATGTCGGGCGCTGTCATCTCGAAGCTCTGGACCACCGATCCCGGTCGATACGAGTGGGTGCTCGGCCTCGTCAGCGGAGCAACACCATACATCGCCCTGCAGGACTACAATGACCCCGACGTCATTGCTGCAGGCGGTCTGACCGGGCTCTCATGCGCCGGCCAGTTCACACTCGAGTCCGCATACTTCGTGGAAGGTACCACGGCGAACTGGCTCGACGGAGCAGCTGTCTCGGCTTACGCCAACGACGATGCTACCGCTGCCAACCGCGGAAAGCTCAAACTGGCTGCCACCAACGACCCTATCCTGGGTTCGGTGATCCGCCAGCACGCCGATCTTGACAATGCTCGTCCTTACTCGAGCAACGTCACGCCCGACGCTGACAACCGTGTTGAAGTGGTTCGCTTCGAAACCGGCTTCGTCAAAGGCAACCTCGCTGCCTAAAACCCCTGACTGACATCATCCAAATATTATGACATCCACCGATCCGGCCACTATCGCCGAAGCCACGGAAGTCTGGGGACCTGAGAAAAACGCCGCCTGGTTGCAGAGCATCCAGGGTGGCGACGGCGAGCGCAAGCAAGCCGCAGCAGGTGCCACAGACTTCACACGTCGCAAGCTCCGTGAATCTTCGTTCGTGCCTGCCATCCAGGCGCCGAAGCCGATCAAGCACAGCGACCTCACCCGTCTCCAGAACCCCACCACCGGCCAAAATCCGGAAATCGGTGTGTACGTCTGCGAGATGGAACCCGACTCCCCCGGCGCGCGTACCGTGCCGTTTGATGCGGCCCCCGATCAGAACAGCTACCGCGGAGATGTGTACCTCGTCTATGTGTCGAAAGACCAGACCGACGAAATGTACAAGCTCCTCGACGAGCTGGCCGGCTATAAAATGGACCTCCGGCAGGTCGTGACGGACAACATGTTGAAGGATCTCGACAATCGCGTCGACACCCGATACATCGCGACCGTCAAGGAAATCACCGGCAGCACAGCCGGCGTCAACGGCCTCGGCGGTTACGAGCAGTACCTGGAGTACACTGGTGGCATCACCCGTGCCAACTACAAGTACACGCTCACCCCGATGTACGACGCTGAGTTGAACAACGGCATCTTCCTCATGTCACGTCGCACTGCGGTGGAAATCGCAGGGTGGGGTCGAGATGAAATGGGTGGTGATCTGTCTGAGCGCATCGCTACAGACGGCATGAACGCCCTCGAGAAGTTCAAGCTGTTCGGTGTCCCGCACATCGCCACCATCAAGCAGTCGCTGGTTGCCACCAACCACGTCTACCACTTCGCTCCGAGCAACTTCCTCGGTCAGTACGTGGAACTTGAGGCGCCCACCGTCTATGTGAAGAAGGAGCGTGACGCTCTCTTCTTCTACGCTCAGCGCAAGTATGGCTACAGCATCGGCAACGTTGCCGCAGTCGCACGAAGCGTGTTCCTGCCATAAGGCGTGGTTCGCGTATAAAATGGATCTCCGACAGGTCAGCAGGGAGGGTCGCAAGACTCTCCCTGCTTTTTTATTGCCCCAAAGAATCCCGCACCTTACACTTTCAACATGCCGACACCTGCTGATCTATACGCCCGTGAATTCCTCTGCACCATGTTCGACGCCGGTGTGCCGGTGCCGGTCGCATACGCGGAACTTGTCAAAGACGCTTCGACGCGCGTGCAGCAGGGGGAGCCGGCGGACCGTCTCACCGCGCAGCCACTCTTTGAAGCAGGCCGCGCGTTCGCGCACCAACTGATGAACTCTGACCCATGAAACAATTCGTCGACATCGCTTTGCTGCGCGAGCACCTGAATGACACATCCCGGGATGCAAGTAAGAACGCGAACCAGGATCTGGTTTGGGATGACGCGGACATGTCGGCGGCTTTGGACAGCGTTGCGCGTGAGTACAACTCACTCCCACCGTTCGTGGGCGTTATTACGGACAGCAGTCGGTTGTCTGCGCTCACCAACATGTTCCTCGACGGTGCGGCATCATTCGCCATTGAGCGCTGGCTGCGCCGCCCACAACGTGAGCGTGTAGCGTACGAAGCTGGTGGAATCTCGACCGACCCCGACGGTGCCTTGATCGACAGCATGACCAAGCTTGCGGATGTGCTGCGCGGTCGTTTTGTTGCTGCAGCCACCGCCGCCAAGGCCAACCGCAATCTACTGAACGCTTTTCGCCGTGTCGGATAACCGCGCATTCACCAACGTTATCGTGCAGCCGGCGTACGGCGGCAATCACGCCGTATTGCGCTGGGTCGTGGGCAAAGCCTTCATCGAATGGGGCGCCTTGATTTACCGCTCACCCGATGGTGTTACGAGCTGGGAGCTTCTCAACCCGGACGACGAGCCGGTGTTTACCAACGAGTTCCTGGACACCAATCTACCAGCAGCGGCGCGGCTGGATCGAGTACACTACCGCATTGACCTGGAGCACCCAACCAGCGGGGACTTTGTGGAAGGCCCTGTTCTGGCGTTTTATGAGCAGCTCAGTCCGTCGGATTACGCACGCGCGTCTCTGATGATTCGTGCTGAGCTGAAGCGCATGTCGCGCGGTGCAGGCATCCCCATGTTTCACTACGTGCCGCTGTCGCGCGGCGTCGTGAATCCTTTCTTTGACTCGGTGACCTGGCTGCAGTCGGGCTCGGAATGCAAATGCAATCCCGACAAGTCTTACGGTATGCCGTTTGTGGGTGGGTTCGGGCCCCCGCTGCAAACGTGGGTGCAACTGCTCAACGTGCAACGCAGCCGCGAATGGAAAGATGACGCGACCGGCACCAAAGACTCTTCGCGCGCAACCGCTCGCCTGCTCTCCTTCCCACACCCCGCACTGGGCCACATGCTCGTGCACCCCGCCACGGATGACCGCTATGTTGTGGCAGCAGGCGAAGTGAAGCCGTTCCTGTATCGCGGCATGGTGCAGATAGGTTTTGAGGTGACGCTCATTCTGCTGCGACGCACTGACAGCCGCTACCAGGTGCGTGTCCCCGCACTAGACAAGGATCTCGCACTGCCTGACTACCGATGAGCGCAACCACCGCCAACATTGTGCAACCACCACCGGATGTGGATCCTTATTTCGAGCAGGATCTACAGCAGGCGTGGTGTGAGGAGGAACGCAAGCCGTTCTCTGTCTCGCGCTTCCGCCGTGCGATCACAGGCATGGCACGCATCTTCTTCTCCACGGCAGAAAACTACTTCCCCGAGTCGCGCGAGAAGCTGGCATGTACGGTGTATAATCCAGACAACATCGCAGACTCCGGGCTGCTGGTGGGCGCAGCGTACGGCGATATTCCCGGCACCGCCGATTCGGGAACGCCGCGTATCATGGTGCGCATGGGCGACATGCGTTATGAGAAGATCGCTTTCGGGGACCGCATGGCGTTGTCTGAAAACACATCAGACGTCAGTTTGGTAAAACGCCTTAACGGGCAGATGCTGATCACAGCAGAGAGCATGGACCAGGAGGTGCCGACATTACTGCTGGAGCCGTTTCGCGATTTCTTGGAAGGCACCAAACACATCTGGATGTCCGGCGTGCAAGCCGACGTTTTCGAGGTGGACTCCTTGAAGGACATGGAGCTCATCGACGACAAGCCCGAGGTGCGCTACAAATCCACTCTGGTGTGCAGCTTCGCCGGTCGCGTGATTGTCACACGCTCAGAAATAGCGCTGCCGCTAAAACGCATTGTTCTCAAAGCAATCCCGCTACCCGTTTGACACGCTAGCCGCAATCCCGCACATTTAACGCAACATCATGGCCATCACGTCCTACTCCACCGATCATCGTCCAGGTCTTACCACGTACCAGCGTTTGGCTGTGGTCCCTTCCGGCACGACTCCCGCCTTGGCTGCCTGCATCGTGGCGCCGAAGATGCTGCTCAACCGCGCGGGCAAGGAGACCATCCCTGGTGAGACGTTCAACGTTGCTGGGCAGCTCCTGCGTTTCAAGCGCTTCATCGGCAGCACCGCCACGAACCTCGACCTCGCAGCTTTCGAAGTCGACAGCGACAGCGTCGCGGTGCACGGCGCTTCCCTCGAAGCTGCTCTGGCATCCTTCACCAACGGCTTCAAGTTGGTCAGCCTGGCTGAGCCCAACGTGATCAAAATCAGCTCCGGTCAAGTGTCTGGCGGCAGCTTGAACGCTGCGTTCTACGGGCGCCCCGTCACGATCGGCGACATCGTTTACGCCACTGGCATCAACAGCGGTACAACTTTCAAGCGTCGTGTCATTGGTCTGCGTGGTGTCGTCGGTGACGGCACTTTTGGCGCCAACGCTGATGGTGACGACTCGCTGGCGGGCAACAGCTCGAGCAATCCCATCACCACCGCCTCCAGCGCCGCGCAAGTCAGCGCCCCTGCCGACTGGACTGTCGGTTGCGGCACGCCTTCTGCGTTCAATGGCCTGGCGCGCGGCGCACGCTACCTGACCCAGTACGGCGAGCAGTTCGTCATCACCGTCAACACACCCGGAACCGCCGGGGTGCGTCAGGTGGAGACCGCCACAGTCGCAGGTACGATCGGCGCCAGCGGTGCTGGTAACGCTACCGTCATTGTCACCTCCTCGGGGATGTCTGGCAGTCCGATCACCTTGTCGGTAGCCGTGGCCAACAACGACACCGCATCCCAGGTGGCCACCAAGATTCGCGCGGCGCTGAACGCTAACGGTGTCATTTCTGCGCGTTTCATCGTGGGTGGTACCGGCGCTGCCGTATCGCTGACGCGCATCGCGCCTGTCGCCAATGATGGTACGCTGAACATCAGCGTGAACAACGGTACGTGCTCTGGGCTGACACCAGCACTTAGCAGCGCGGATACGACTGCGGGTGTGGCGAATGTCGCCACTGTCAACATCGCCTCCGCGTCTGGTTTGTTCAACGCCACCAACGTTCCAACGGTGTCGGTTGCAGGTGCGCACGTGGTCACTGATGCGAACGCAGGCGGTGAACTGGCGGGTGTGGACATCACGCTGACGCCGCCAAACTCAGGCGATAGCTTGACCGCAGGCATGGCTTTCCGTATCACCGTGCTTGGCGATTACACGCGTCTCACCACAGCCCAGGTGGTGCCATCCGGCACATACACCGGGGTGAAGGACACTATCTACATGGTGCGCGTGACGCTGACCAACACCGCCGCAGGCAGTCTGACGGGCGCCAAGGTTTCGATCACGGACACTGCAGGCATCGACACTACAGGCGCTGACGTGACGATCACGGACGACACAAACATCGACCTGGGTTCCTTCGGCCTGAGCATCAAACTCAAAGCCAACGGCTCCGGCACGGCGGCTGTGCGTGTTGGTGATATTTTCTTCGTCCGCGCCATCGCCGGTGTCGTCTCCACCTCATTGTTTGACAAGGTCGTGCTCGACGGTCCTGCCGTCGACACACTGGTGTTTGATGACGTTGCCGACAACATCTACACGGTGGCTTTCCGCCTGCCCTTCACCGGCGCCATCGCGGCTGATGACGCCTCGGGTGGTGTTGCGTGGACGGCAGATGACACTAACGTGACCATCTCTGCGTCCCTGGACACGTTCGTTGATACACGCTCCGCTGGCAATGAGTGGTGCCCCTTCGCCACTGGTGTGGGGCAGCTGCAGGCGTCTTACCGTGCCTTCTACTCCGTGGACGACAACAACGAGATGGTGCCCATCTCGCTCGCGGAGGACATCACCGCCTATGCTGGGTCGGTTGACATGGACAACGACCTGGGCTTTGCGGCTCAGGAGGCGTTCCGCGGCTCTAAAGGCGAGCTCATCTATATCCTCAACACTGGTGGGCGCTCGGCCGCGGCATTCGCTGCCGCGCTGTCTACGATCGAAAACTCCAACGAGATCAGCTACCTCGGCGTCATCACTGACGACGCCGCTGTGCGCGCTGCTTTGGCCACACACATTGACTCAGCGTCATCCAGCACTGTGCGCAATGTGCGCCGTGGCTACTGCGGCATCGCTTCTCCCGGGAAGTATCTGGTGCTTTCCAAGAAGGCGGACAACACCAACTTCACAGCCACTGTGTCGCCATCCGGCGACGGCTTCCTTCTCGTCACCGTCGTGGCGGGTGTAGACGAAGTGGTCTTTGGTGATCTCGGGTTGGTCGCGGGCGACCTCGTCGAACTCGACGGGGTGGAATACCCGCTCGCCTCTGTGGTGTCCGATTCGGAGTTGCTGCTGAGCCAAGGCCCCGTCACACAGATCAGCCCCGCTGTCACGCTGCGTGTCTTCAAGGCTGACACAGTTGCCTCACAGACCAGCTGGCTTCTGGAGCAGGCTGCGAGCCTGGCCAACCGCCGCATCTCCTTGTGCTGGACTGAACGCGGCACCAACATCGTTGACGGTGTGTCCACGGTCATCCCATCGCGTTTCGGTGCCGCATTCGTGGCAGGTCTGCGCTCCTACTTGGCACCTTCGGTCGGTATGACGCGCCAGTCTGTCAGTACCTACGTGCGCACGCCGCGCATGTACAGCCGCTACCGCGTTTCTGATCTGGATGCCATCGCAGCCGGCGGCATCATGATCATCGGGCAGGAGTCGAAAACGGGCAACGTGCGCATCCGCCACCAGCTCACCACCGACGTCAACCACGGCATCCTCTACTGGGAGGACAACATTGGCGTGCGCCTCGACGCCCTGCAGCTGGAAACAGACGCAGTGCTTGATGACGTCATCGGTAAGGTCAACACCACGGAAGAAGCAGTGGGCCAGATCCGCGCACGTCTGATCGAGATGCTGGAGGCGAAACGCAAGGTGGCCATCGGCGCCACTGCGGGTCCTCTCATTGACGGCTACAACAACCTCGTCGTTGCGATCAATCTCGCGCTCGCTGACCGCATCGAGGTCAGCTACAACGTGGCGATCGGTCCTCCGCTCAACACGATTGTGCAGACGATCAACGCCTTCACAACGCTGCCTTAACGCTGCCACTTTAAACTCACACTACCTCCATGGCTTTCAATCCCAACGTCTTTGGCACCACACGCACCGGCACGCCGGTGGGTCAAATCGCCGGCAGCGAGTTCGCCAAGATCTTTCTCGGCGGCACCAATTCTGTCACCCTCGGGCAGCAGTTCCAGGCGCAATTCGGGCGCCAGCTCAAACCGATCATGTCGATCGGCGACCAGAACATCTACTTCGTTCCCGGGCAGGGTCAGGGCACGATCTCCATCGGGCGCCTCATCGGCGGCGACGGTCTGTTCTCCATGCTCAATTCGGGCGTGGGTGAGTGCGGCACGATCACGGGCTTGCAGCTGCAGGCTGGTGCTGGGCGCTGCTTGGCTGCGGAAACGCAGACGGTGAACTTCGGTGGTGGTATGCTGGAGAACGTCTCCATGAGCTTGAATGCAGGCACGCCTGAAATTCTCGAGTCCTACAGCATTCGCATCTCCTCACTGGAAAAAGTCGCGTCCTCCGCATAGGATGGTGGCATGGCCGCCATCTCCGACATCATTGCGCAAGGTGTAATCACACGTACGTTTTCCGATCAGGAGTCGTACGACGTGACGCTGGACACAGGCGAGACGCTACCCAACGCCGTGTTCGGTGCGGGCTTTGCTGCAGGCCTGCTAGGCTACAAAGCCCGCGGGCGTTTGGCGCAAGGTACACGGGTGTCTGTTGTCCGCTCGACACCTGCGATCATCTTCGCGTGCCACGGCACTACGCCGCCCGACCCACAAGCCAGCGATCTGTTCCGCACCTGTGCGCACCCCACTGCGAGTATCCACAGCGATTTCGCGGACGACGGTGGTGACGGTTCAAACATGGGCGCACGCCTGCCTGCTGATCTACTCGAAGGTGAATTCGCCATCGATAACCTGCTGGGTGTAGGTGTGCACTTTCTAACTACCATGGCCAAGCTCCAGGCCGGTGACCGCGCCAAGGTGGAAGTCGGACTGGTAGATGAAGTCGTGCGCATCGTGGCCGGTACTTTCAAGATGCACACAGCAGTCGGCGACACCGAAGTCTATAACGACGGCAGCCTCAACCAGGTGCAGCATGCCACCAGCTACCCGCACGAGGCCGCCGGGGTTGAGGAGAACAAGTCACCGCGCGGCGCGTCACAGGACGGCGTGGTGCAGCAGGCGCCGGCTGCTCCGACGGGTCGGTGGCGGTACTCTCACTACATGGGGCACTTGGGCGATTTCCTGCATTTCTTCATCACCGACCCGGTGGCGGGCATCGCCCAGCTGGCACAGGAGCGCGCGGGTAAACTTCACGTGCATGCGGGCCTCGACGGTACGCTGCTGGTGCGCAGCGTATCGGACATTGTGTTCGAGCGCGTGACACGCATTGTGGTGCCGGTTGAGAAGAAGGCATACTTCGACCCGTCAGGAAAGACGACGGCCGAGTTCGCCAATCCACCTTCGGAGTTTTTGAGGACCTGGGAGTTCGACCCCAAGCAGCCATGGAAGGCGGCGTACTACCTGCGCGACTACGCCCGCTGGCTGGCATCCAACCACAGCTACGCACGGTTCCTACAGAACGACAAAGACTGGTCTGTGTCCTCGGCGTCCGCTTCGCCTAAGCCGTCGTACGGCAATCAGGAGAAGGATCGCGAGTCTGCGAACGCCGCACAAAGCAAGGAGGTGCGCGAGACTTACTCGACATTCCGCCTGCTGCGTGACGGCTCGTATGTCGCGCTCGACGGCTACGGTAGCAGCTGGATGATGGCGGGCGGCGACATCAACTGCTCTGCGGCACGGCACTTGCGCCTCGAAGCGGGCGGTAACATCTCCGCGATCGCAGGTGGTAGCATCTTCCTGAAGGCGCGCAAACACGTGGAGCTCACAGCGGTGACGGGCGCGTTGTTGCTGAAAGCCCGGCAGCGGCTGCACGCTCTTGTTGAAAAAGGCACGCTCTTGTTCCGCACCATGATGCAAGCAGGCGCGGCCGAGAACGGCGCTCATCGCTTTGTCGATGACACCATCGGTGTCATGATCAGCAGCCCCAACGCCAGCGTCATGGCATCGACGACGCGCAACGTGACGATTGAAGGTCAGGGTAAGGAGCCGAAAACCGGGCAGGCGAATGGTGTGATCATCCAATCAAGCGACGCCGATCTGACAATGCGCACAGGGAAGGACGGTGCGATCAAGATGCTAGCTGGTCGTATCTTGCGCCGCGCAGACACGTTCTTCGATAACGCTCTCACGCAGTGGACTTTGCTGACGCCCAAGTTCAGTTTGGCGGGCAGCTTGCAGTACATAAAAGGCCAGTTGTACGCGCGCACACTGAATGCCAATTCTTTGCGCGCTCACTCTGTCGGCAGCACAGCCAAGCTAACAGGTGCAAGATCGGAAGAGCGTCGTGTAGGGAAAGAGTGTCTTCGCCGGTGTAG
>ERZ650308.522-NODE-522-length-20807-cov-5.080522_pt1 | contig 20807 bp, 19 predicted proteins | sample MGYA00376244_ERZ650308 | MGnify/ENA primary metagenome ERZ650308 (study PRJEB26733, sample SAMN07839295) | wastewater metagenome | biome: small river; feature: stream; material: water | place: USA: North Carolina | collected 2016-04-26 ... | reverse complement strand
CCAAAGAAAAAGCCCCTGATTACTCAGGGGCTCAAACTAGCTGGCGGAAACGGAGTCTGCCAAAATCTAGTTCAGCATAATCCAATAAAGCTCAATGCGCGTTGATTTCATTGGAGAAATTAACTTTTCATCGTCCAAACACATTCACTAAATTCCAACACAATCCGAGCATCTATGGTAGGAACATTGGTAGAAGATATCTACAATGCCTTCCATGGCACGCAAAGCAAAAGAACTCTCAGCACTCGAAGTCGGCAGGCTCTCCAAAGCAGGAAATCATGCCGTCGGCGGTGTTGCTGGTCTGTATTTGTACATCAATGATACAGGCGCACGATCATGGGTCTTACGAACCATGGTCGGTGACAAACGCCGTCACATGGGTCTTGGTGGTTTTCCTGATGTTCCTCTAGCTCAGGCTAAAGAAAAAGCCAGAAAAGCTCGGGACGACATCTCAAACGGCGTTGACCCCATCGCTCAAAGAAAAGCAGCTCTCAGCGCCCTACGCGCCCAACAAGCAACTGAGAAAACTTTTAAAGAAGCCGCTCAAGGCTACTTAGATGCTCACAGCGAAAGTTGGAAAAATCCCAAGCATGCCGCTCAGTGGGCCAAGACACTTGAAACCTATGCTTATCCTCACATGGAGAAGTTACTCGTTCGTGATGTGGCTCAAGAGCACGTATTGGCCGTGCTAGAGCCTATTTGGAAAACCAAAAACGAAACGGCCTCACGTTTGCGTGGACGGATTGAAAGTGTGCTGGACTGGTCAACTGTTCGCAAGTACCGATCAGGAGAAAACCCTGCACGCTGGAAGGGCCACCTTGACATGCTGTTAGCTGCACCCAGCAAGATACAAAAAGTTGTTCATCACAAAGCCTTGCCTCTTAATAAGATGTCAGCTTTCATGACTGCATTGCGTAAGAGAGAAGGTTTGGCTGCGCGTGCATTGGAGTTCACGATTCTTTGTGCGTCCCGAAGTGGTGAAGTGCGTGGTGCTACTTGGGAAGAGATTGATCTTGCCAATGCAGTTTGGACCATTCCAGCTGGTCGCATGAAGGCCGGTAAAGAGCACCGTGTTCCACTCTCTGATGCAGCGCTGCAAGTGCTGAACAATTTGCCAAAGTTTAAAGACAACCCTTTGGTGTTTCCAGCGCCACGGGGCGGTGAGATGTCTGACATGTCAATGTCAGCTGTGATGCGACGCATGGAGGTCAATGCTGTTCCCCATGGTTTTCGCTCAACGTTTAGGGATTGGGCTGGTGAGAGAACAAACTACCCAAGAGAAGTAGCTGAACAAGCCCTTGCTCATGCCATTGGTAATCAAGTTGAAGCGGCGTATCGACGTGGTGATGCGTTAGACAAGCGCAGGGAAATGATGAAGGATTGGGCTGAGTTTTGCGCCCGACTCGACATATAGCTACGACTAATACGTACCGGAATAAACAACCGACAATGATTCAGCGAGGCTTAAATTAAGCTGGGAAATTCTGATAAAGTTCTTACTCACTTATGCAAATAAGTGAATGCTTGCGTCAAGCGCACATCGTTTCGACTTTTTGCCAGCGTCTCTCCCTAAGAGAGCTCTGATCGCGCAAGCTCTTAAAAAATACTGCTTTGGCAGACTGCGACAATATAAAGTTGCTGCCTCAAAGTAAAGATCAGTAAAAATGCCAGACTCCTATAACGAGTTTGCCAAATTTTACACTTAGCACAAAATGTGCAGGCTAGCTATTCTAGGCCCCGCATACTCAGCCCATATATTTGGGCTGTCTTGTGTATTCATTGCCGTGACTACATCGTAATAGACGATTTTATTTATCGTTGTATTGCAAGCCGAACCTGCGGCAGGTTCAACACATCGTTTTAATAGCCCACTGCTGGCCGATGCGATTAAAAAATTTACCTTGTCGCCCACGGAGTTTCCGTGATGAACATATTTTTAGCACGCCAGTCGTGCTTACCAAAGGAGTCTCCATGCTTCAAAACCAAATCCGCATCGCACAAGATGCACCCAAACGGCTTTTACGCCTGCGGCAGTTGATAACCAAACTCAACGTTTCGCGCTCCACGCTTTATTCGTGGCTCAACTCGCATTCCAAATACTGCATCCCCACCTTTCCACAACCGACGCGGCTCGGCTGTGGAAGGGCTGTGTTTTGGAACGAAATCGAAATCGACCTTTGGCTGGAAAACCAAGCCGCAAGCTCAATGAACAAACCAAACTTCAAATGAAAGAGAATCAAAAATGCAAAACTTTAATTTTTATCAAAATTACACTCCCGTTGTACCTTGCACTACTGCCACTGTAGAGGTTTATCCATTAGTCGCACTCCCGAATTCGATTAGAAACGCGGTATTCGAAATTCAGCAGATGACCAAAGCACCACCTTCCATGGTGGCCAATTCAGCATTAGGGGCCATTTCGCTTGCATGCCAAAACGTGGCAGATGTGAAATTGCCGCACAACAAAATCACACCATGCAGCCTGTTTTTTATGACGCTTGCTGAATCAGGGGAGCGAAAAACCAGCGTCGATTCGATCTTCATGAATGGCATTGAGATGCACGAAAAAATAATTCAATCCCAATATTTGAATTACAAAGAAAAATTCGAAGCCCAAAATAGAATTTGGCAAATTCAAAAAAGCGCCCTTGAAAAGAAAATTTCAAAGCTAGGATCTGATAAAAATGATGACTTAGAAAATCAGTTGATTTCCCTGATTAAAAGCAAGCCCAATTTCATTCAAAAACCGCAATTGATTGCAAGGGATGTCACGCCTGAAGCCCTTGCCACTTCGTTACGAACATCTCCCTCGATGGGTCTGATGTCAAATGAGGCCGGAAGTGTACTTAATGGGCGAGCGGCTGAGCAGCTGCCAATGTTGAATTCAATTTGGGATGATTCGGAATATTCGGTGAGCCGAAAAAGCGGAGATGATTTTGTGCTTTCCGGGGTGCGATTGACAATTTCCTTAATGATTCAGCCAAAAACGTTCCAGAAATTCTTGGAGGGACGAGGCTTCCTCGCGCGGGACAACGGTTTTTTGGCTCGTTGCCTTTTTGCACAGCCTTTTTCAACACAAGGCTCCCGACATCAATTTTCTATCAACACACAGAAATCACATGCAGCGGAACATTTCGAAAAAAGAATTTCCGAAGTCTTGCTGAGTTCAAGCAAAAATACACCTGATGAACGACAGATTCTTGAATTTGCACCAGATGCCCAACTGGCACTGGTCACGTATTCGAATGAAATCGAGACAAACCTCAACTGGAGTGGACTCTATTACCACATCAAAGATGCCGCATCGAAGAGCATGGAAAATGCAGCTCGCATGGCCGCAATTTTTCACATTTTTGAAAAATGCGAAGGAGTAATCTCTAAAGAGTATGTGGATAGAGCAATTCAAATTTGCAAATGGCATTTAAATGAGTTCCGTAAAATATTTGAACCAGCCCAACAGATGCCACAGTTTGAGCGCGATGGTATTCGTCTTCAACAATGGCTTCAAGAGAAATGCGGGCCCCAAAACTGCTTCACATTTGAGAAAAACAAGCTACTCCAATTTGCACCAATTCGAGACCGGGCTCGACGAGACTGTGCGCTCCAATTCTTAGCGAATAAAGGTATCGTGCGCGAATTTCCAGAAATCCATTACAATTATGGCATCCCATACTTCAACGTCAAGCGTAAACGTAGCAAGCGACTGATTCAGTTTCTCTCACAAAAACCGATGTTGCCTACGGGTGGTTTTTAATATGACCAACTAGTGTGTGTACTGCTATTTTTGCTATTCGTAGCAAAAATAGCAGCTTTAGCAGCGGATCAACACACTTCAAACTTGATTTGAATTACCCTTACGACGCAAGTTTACGGCACTCACATCGTCATCGCTGAGTGCCATGACGCCTCCAAAGCCTAGATGTTTTTCAGGCGTTTTATCAATTCCGCGCTCTCGGTAACTGCGATGATCTACCCTCGGCTCCATACCCAATTCTTCAAATTTCTGATTCTGCAAGTCAGCCCAAAGCTTACGAGTATTTACCAAATCCTCCTTCACAGATTTTCTGTCCTTACCCCCACTGTCTTTCTTTGCTCCGCCCAACTCTGGATTCACAGCGTTATATCTTCGAAAATATTGCTCAGGCAATCGATCAATATCATCAGGCTTACGATCGTTATACATCAAATGCACATGCGGTTGACTGGTATTTCCAATTGATGCCGTAGGTGCATGAATTGCATACTGGAATGGCTTGCCAGGAATAGCTCTCTCAATAAACTTTTCAAGCAATTCAGTATTCTGTTCAAGAGACAATTCTGAGGGTAGAGCTAATTCAAACTCTCTGTACGTACTCCCATTTGCCCTCTCACCTTTATCTGCCGCCTTCCAGAATCTAGATGGAGATTCGCTAGCCCATTTAGGAAAACCACCAAAACCAGTTTTCATCAAATCAGATGCTTTTTCAGAATTACTAAACTTGCCTTCACGCATTATGTACTTTGCATGATTGAGCGCTTGTCCTTTACCACCACTTTTGATGTGAAGATGAAATGATGCCATGATTACTCCAAATATTTAAGTTTTACTAAAAGCAGCTCTCAACATCTAAATGAGAAAAGGTAAGTGCGCATCCTTATATTCTCCTTAGAGAATACAAGCATGACTACGAATCACCTATGACTACTTCACCATAAAATATACTCATAAGTAATTTATTGCAACAAACCTAAAGCAATGCAACCCAAAAGCAAATATCACAAAAATCAACGATAGCATCAAAACCAACCATTCACCAAATAAATCGTAACTCACCTATAAAGAAATCACATAGAATCAAAAATTAATCATCGGAAAAATCATGACAAATAAAGAAACTCCTTTAAAAGAAGCCCTCATCGAAATTCTTGACGATTTAATGAATATGTCAGATGCAGGATCTAGCACAAACGGAATCCCAACTGGATTTAATGATATCGATAGAATTACATCCGGTCTGCAATCGAGTGATTTAATCGTTCTTGCAGCTCGTCCGTCTATGGGAAAAACCACATTAGCTTTGAATATTGTTGAGCATGTTATTTTAGATCAGCAGTTGCCCGTCGTTTATTTCACACTAGGCAGCACAGGCAAACAACTAAGCAGACGTATAGTTGCATCTCTTGGACGAGTTGATTTGCAACAACTTAAAGCTGCCCAATTAACTGATGATCAATGGCCTCGATTAACTGAAGCCATTGAGCTGCTGAGGCAGTGCAATAACAATCTTGTATTTGATGAATCACCTAGCTTAACCATTAATGATCTATACCATCGTGCTTTTAAATTCCATACAGAGTTCGGCAAGCTTGGATTAATCGTTGTTGACTATTTACAGCTAATGAACGGCATGAGTAGCGCCACTAGCAGCGAAAATCGTTCGTCTGAGCTTAGCGCTATTTCTCGCGGATTGAAAGCATTAGCAAAAGACCTAGATTGCCCAATCATTGCACTATCTCAATTAAATCGAAGTGTGGAGCAGCGTATCGATAAGCGCCCCATACTCACTGACCTGCGCGACTGTGGCTCTATTGAGGATGATGCCGACATAGTCATGTTTATTTACCGTGATGAATACTACAATCCTGACACAAAAGAACCGAGAATCGCTGAGATAATTTTTGCCAAGCAGCGCAATGGATTGCGTGGCACTGTCAAACTAGCTTATTTAGAGGCCATCTCTAGGTTTGAGAGTTTAGTTTATTAAAATCAAAATTGCACATGCACATGCACATGCACATGCACATGCACATTTAAGTGCATGCTGCATAAATCATATAGTGCAAGCGACAATTAAATGCCCAACACGTCCAGCCTTCAATTAAAGTCAATAAGCTATCAAATCACACCTGTCAATACAAGTTCTGCTCTATCTGACAATACGATTTGCAAAGCAAGACGTGCACGGGTCATTCCGACAAATAACTTGCGTTTTTCGTGATCAGTCAAAGACTCAAAATCCCACTCTGACAACACCACAGCACCTGCACTTTGGCCTTTAAAGCGATAAACCGACTCCACCAATAATTGACCGGATGTGAGATGCGGTTCACCCTCAGGCAAATATTTGCCCGTAAACCGTTGAACATCCCACGGTCCAAGTTTATCTAGTCCCAACAGTACCGAGCGACTATGCCCTCGCCCACTGAGAATAACGATATCGGCGAGCGGAAAGCCTTGGCTCAACAAATCCTGAACAGCAGCCTCTGTTTGCACCAATAACTGCTTCTCAGACTTATATCGACGAAATACTGGCATATCACCTTCATAGGGTGATCTAGCTTGCACAGGCGGACAAACTAAGTTTAAGGCGTTGATCGTCTGACATACCGCTCTTGGACTGCGATGATTGTCTAAGCATGTCAACACGACCGCATCAGGCAAATCAAACATCTCTCGCTCATACAGACGCTGCGCGGGGTCTTCAAGCACATAAAGCCGAGCTGAATCTTTTAGCAAGCACAACAACGCTTCCATCCATTCAGGTGCAAAGTCTTGCGCCTCATCCACGATCAACACATCAAACTTAGGCGTTAGCAGGTTTCTGTCACTATGAACGGCTTCTGCGGCAAGGTCGTACACCGTACGATCTGAAAAATCAGGCTCCCCACGATGACGCCGAAAATGCTCCATGGCCCATTCATGAAAACTAGTCACGGTTGCACGAGTGGGCATGATTGCGCGCATGGCATCAGCCAATGGACGATTGAAGCAAACATAAGCCACAGTCTGCCCACTCGCCACTGCATCAGACATCAAACGAAAGGCTAACTGAGTCTTACCTGAGCCTGCGGTGGCCTGCACTCTCACTATGCCTGAGGGGGCTGTTAAACGCGGCACCCAAGTTGCCAGTCCATCCGACAACCGTTTTGTGGCTGTCTGCAACTGCCCTTGCAACACATCCATTGAGGGACTGACAAGAAACTCATTGCACAAAAAGCGGCGTACCGCATCAACATCTGCTGTTGGTGTATTAAAACGCTGTGCTGCTGTCAAGTCAGAAAACAAGGCTAATACATGCTGCCCCAAGGCATCAAACTCATCCGCCGTGATGATGCGCTCGCGTGGCACCGCCACTACTGCACCTAAGGGTAATCGGTAATCCGGCAACACAATGCAACTGATCAGCGGAGCAAACAAGCCCGCCTGCGATAACCGCGCGGCCATAGCACCAAACTGAACGCGACTTTGGCGAAGAACCTCTTTTTCAGTTTTGCTACTGGCGTTTCCATACACCTTAAAAACCCCACCCTCACGCAAAACTACTTGCCCTGCCTTAACCTCGATTAACAGCAAATGACCCGCTGGGCTCATAACGACTAAATCTATCTCTCCATGACGGTCTTGCCCCTCATGCACAGCATGCCAGTGAACCTCGTGAAAAATCTCAAATGCATCTGGCAACTCCAAACGCAAGCGATCAAGAACATCCAGCTCTCGGAAATAACCGATACCGTGACGAAGAGTAGGTGGTGTTGGGTAAAGGTGGGCCATGATTTAAATATTCATTTTATTTTCTGACTTATCCGCACGTCTCCTGCAATAGAAAAATCAGCAAAAAAGCAAGTAGCTATCAGTACATTTTACAAAAGGGTATCAGGGCAATCGATGGCTAAATGCGACAAATAGCTATGCCAACAATATTCATATAACAGCAGAAAAATATATCACACACCCAGAAAAAATCTTTTCTTAAAGGTGCGCACCATATTGAATCGCCCCAAAGATGCAAAAGACGAAATATCCCACAATCAAAATGAAGAATAATTTTTGATTGGACGATATGAGCGCAAAAATTCCCGCGCCAATCCAAATACCAAATGGTCCAAACATTAACAAGGCCGCGCACAGAATGGTTAGAGCCACAAAAATTGACCCCATGAAAAGAAATAACCCATCCCAGGCTCTGCCAATAAAAACACCGAAGGAATAAACAAAGGGATTTACATTTTTGATTATTTCAAAACTCAAGAACCACTCCCACTCATTTCTCATATTACTTTTCTGGGAATAATTCAATTCGGAATAAGAAAATGAGGCCGCCAAACAAAAAGCAAAAAAAGCAGCCGCAAGTAGAAAATATTTTTTCACGAGACGATTATTTTCGAAGTACTCATCAAGACAGGCTCTAATCAAATATCCAACAATTGGACCGAAAATTTTTGTGCTTGCATATAAAGCGACATACAAAAAAATTAAGGCGAAAATAAATGCCTTTGACAGATTAAATAAAAAAGTAATTGTTTCCATATTAAAAATTCACTTACAACTCAATCAGTCGGAGTTTGATTGAAATTCACTTGGTTCATATATAGTTATTGAACAGTTATTCAAAAGTTAATATACCAATTCAAATGGGCTAATTCATTAAAAACTGAACTTCTACCCTTCTATTCCTAGGATCAGAAGGGCTGACCCCAACCAATGATCGTGAGTCACCATAACCGGCCACAACAATACGTCGCGCAGTTTCAGCATCTAATGCTCCAATCAACGCTTTGCGAGCTTCGCGAGCACGAGCCGCTGAAAGCGTGTAATTGTCGTCATACACAGTACAAAATTTTTGATAGTCAATAACTGGATGCTTAACTGGTAAATTGTCTGTGTAGCCCTCCACCAACATACTCGCCCTCGGGTTATCTCGTAGAAAACGAGCTAATTGACTCTGCACAACTTCAACGGCAGCGCGTGCTTCAGGTGTTAAGCACGCGCTGCCTCTTTCAAACACACCATCACGCAAAGTGAGTCGATTTGTTTTTTGATCGAGTGACATCAAATCTGAAGCACCTCGTTTACCAATCATGTCACTCATGGTTCGCATGACTTTGGCGACAGGGTCATCCTTAAAAATTTTTGCTTTGGAAAGCACTTCTTGATAGTGCATTTCGTTAACGCTTTGTTGCAAAACTGCAATTACTAATAGCAGCATCACCACGGCCATCACCCCTGCCATGAGATCTGAAATTGCAATCCATTCGCTTGGCTTATCTTTCATTGCAATTACCCACCACTTGGAAACTTAGATGTCGCCATGGGTTGTGAACGATTTATCAAATCCAACCTCAGGCCTTGAATCTCTTGAAGCATTCGCAACTGTTCGGTGGCAAAGTTTTTAAGGGGCTCCAATGCTCCCGACAACATAAGTAATTGAGAAACGACCTCTTCCATGCTTTTAATAGAAGTGTCCAAGCTTTTACCAATTCCACTCATTTGGCGATTTGAGGTTGAAACAGACACTAACCCGTCTTTAATAGGATCGGCCAATTTACCAACTATTTCGGTTGTGGCAGAAATATTCTCATTTAATGCACGACTTGAAAGAGTAAATTCATTAGCGGAACGACGTTGAATATCTAGCGCATTGTTAATCGAACTCTGAACTGCATTCATCGTCTCTTTCACATCTTCAGACAAGATGCCAAGTGCTGTTGAAATTTCTCGTGTCGCATCTCCCAATTGAGCACTACCACGCGCCAACGTTTCGGATGCTTGTGAACTCATATCGTGAATCGCAGAACCAAGATCTTTGCGAACATTATCAAGAACATCAGTGAACTGACTCTTGAAAGCTTCAATAGCTCCCACTAACTCAGTCGCTGCATCACCTACTTTATCGGCCCCATTAGCCATACGTTGGGATGCTTCTGCCATATTTTCGACAACACTCTGAGTGCTCTGAGTGAACTGTTGCATCGCCGTTTTCGTTTCGAGCGTTTGTGCATGCACTTGTCCGATGCCAAGTCGAATATCTTGAACACTTTGTTGATGTAATAGCGTTTGCTCCTGATGCAAGGACTTATTGCTTTCTATTAGCGCAACTATTTGCTCTGAAAATCCATGCGAAATCTTGTTGGCAGCATCGCTAATTTGTAAAAATAATGCCTCTTTAGCAGCTTCAGCCGCAACGAATTGAGCTTTCTTTCGTTGCTCCAACTCTGTTTTGACTTTGCCAATCACCCATATCAACCGCTTTTCTTCAAATCGAGTGAATTCACTCCAAATTTTGAGAAACACAAAGCCTGTGATCCCCCAAGTCGAAGTTTTAAATTTGGTGCCCAATCCTTGCAACAGTCCCATCAAGTCCTGCATGCTGCTGGCAGCACCACTGGCACTCAGCGCATTCGGTTGTCCAAGGATGTGGGATGCATGATTGAGCGCTAATCCAAGACCAAGAAACGTTCCCAGCAGGCCAACGACAAGCAACATACCGGGCATAATTTCGGCCAGTTTTTCAGGTGCAGTAGCAACGGCATGCCATAGATCTGTAACACTCCCATGCTCAATATCTAAATCATCGCTGTGATCGTCAGCCGTTCCGCTGTTCCATTTCTTTTCCCATGAATGCGCACGCGCAGTCAAATGCGCACTGACGATGGTGAACCCCATCATCAGAACAATCACAAAGAGAAACCCAACCTGCAACGGTTCATCCACCTGCGGTAATAAGAAATCGAGAACCTCTTTAGAGCTCATGCTGTCACCTCTAATATTGATTCCATGCGACTCTTAGCCTCTTTTTCGAAAATATTGGCATAGTCCGTCACAAGCGATTGAGCCTCGACATCTAAAGCAGAGAACGGCTTGTTGTTTTCCGCGCAATCAATAAGAATCCGACCCACATTAGCCCCCTCATCGATCAAGTACGCACGGTCTTCTTGTTCAATCTGCTCTGGTGACTTTTCTAGCAGTTGCAAAAATCCCTCTGCCGCACCAACGTAACGCTTGATATCTCGCTGTTGATTTGCAAGAGCATCCAGCGCCTGCTTTTGTGCTGGCACTTGAATGATTAAATTTTCCAATTCAATTGACTCTTCACTAGAGAGTTCTTGCTGAACATCTTTTGCAAGCGTCAAGCGTTTGAGAAGCATGCTGCTCTGCGCGTAATTTCGATTTGCAATATCCCAATCTGCTTCTAATGCTTGTGCACGTTTTGCCCAAGAAGCCACAAGCTCTTCAAATATAAATGGAGTTAGTTTTTTTCCATAACGTTCTGCCAGTAGTCGATCTAAGCGCATCGCAGCCTCTTGGCTTAGTTCTGGCGCTGACTTGATTAAGTCCGAAGCAATGCGAATCAGAAACAAGTCATCTGCACTCAGGTCATCTACACTTTGCGCTATGCGAAATTTTTGATCCGCCATATTGAGCAGCTTTTGTGTTGCTCGCAAACGCAGATAGTGTTCAAAATTTATTGGTGCTGCATCTATGGCATTACCTAAATCTGTTTTAGCAATTTCATAGTCATTGATTGCAGCAGCAAGTTCGAGTTGATGACGTTGGTCCTCTGACACGGTTTCGCGCTCTGCAAAACGAAAAGTTTCTTGATGTCGTTTTGCTATCTCAAGCTCTGTGTTCGTTAGACACTCATCTTCCTGCTGATTTTTCTTCTCACCTTCTTGTGCAGCACCTTGCCAACGTTTTGCAAGTTCAATAGCCCACTTAATGGCCGCATCTACTTTCTTGGCAATAGGTGAGTTTTCAAATGCTGTTAAAGCACCCAAGATGCTATCGATACCCATTAAAGCACCTCTGAGCCACGGTATTGGTACAGCTTTTGCGGCTATCTGCAATGTTGCACGTATTTTTTCCACATACGGTTTGACTGCATTCCAAACCTTTTTAACTCCGTCTACAAATCCCTCGCACTTTTCAGCCATCCAGCCGACTGCTTTACCGGCTATATCTTTCGCCGTTTCCCATGCAGAGCTGACTTTATCGCTCACCCAACTAAAAAAACCCATAATTATTCTCCTTATTCTTTTATTACTTCAAATTAATCATGCACGCCGAGGAGTCGTCTGCTCGTTTCAACGCCTGCTGCGCTCAGTGGCTCATCATTTCTTCGATTACCTACATTTCGTTTTGCCTCACGCACATCTGTAATGGCAGTTTCAAAATGCACCCACTTCACAACAGGTTGAGTCGGACATTCAACAAGCGCCCGAGGAAATGCAGTACGCAAAACAGTTCGAATTTCTCGCCCTGATAAACCGTCAGATGCGGCTGCACAGCGCTCAATGATTGACTCACGCTCTTCATCCAACGGAACACCAGATACGAGAAGTCGTTGCCACAATTGTTTTCGACCCTCAAAATCAGGCAGCTTGAATTCAATGTGGTATCGAATGCGGCTCACGAAAGCGCTGTCATAGTTTTTTGCAAAGTTGGTTGCAAAAACAACAACGCCATCAAAACGCTCCAATTCAATAAGCAATGTCGATCGCATAGCGTTGATTTCGTTATCAATACCTTGCGTCACAGAAGAAAGACGAGCACCGAGCAAAGTGTCCGCTTCATCAAAAAAGAGAAGTGCGCCCTCCGCTGCCGCGAGCTTGAACGCAGCACTAATATTCTTTGCAGTTTCGCCTACGTATTTGCTCTCAATTTCAGCAATACCAATGTGAAGATATTGACGCTTTAGAGTTCCTGCTAGTGCCTCTGCTGCCAAGGTTTTGCCAGTTCCTGGTGGGCCATACAAATTAATGACCATGTTGCGCCCCATAGGGTCAACGGCTGCAAACCCCCAATCCGAATAAATCGTTTTGTGATGTTGCATGGCACCAATCGCCTCCTCGAACATGCGGCGCGTATCCACGGCTAGAACAACATCGTTTTGTAATGTGATGCGTGGGTCGCGCAGCTCATGTGAGTAAGTTGACTTGGTGCTTTGTTTTTCGGAAGTCGAATCGGTCATTTTTGAACCTTGCTCTATCTAAGGCAACATCTTTCTAATTCCTCTTTTCAGCGTGTTCAAAACTGAAACACTCAAAAAAGCACGCTTAGAAACAATGTGCGGATCACCGCACTTTGGACAAATGTCCATTGGCGCCTCTATCAATACGTCACTAAGCGGTTCAATGGTTTTTGTCCAGCCACATGCAGAACATTCAAACGAGATGGGCATTGGTCGCACTGGCATGAATCTTGTCTTCCTTGATCGTTAATAGCTGCACAACGTTGATGACAAGAACAACCACGATTTCCGAGGTCGTCACACTGCCTTTCAACACCCAGAACCAACGTTTCATGACGCTGCGACAAACAGCTCGCGTCATGCCACGGCCCCTAATGAGGCGTTTGATACCCCTAAAAAGACAACAAAAGAGCAACCAAAAATTTCCCAATGTAGAAATTTCAACCAACTCGATTCATCGAGTAGTTTCTTTTGATGTACAAAATTATAAAGGGTTTCAAACGCCGTGGTATCAAACACCTCGTCATCTGAACATCACGTGCATGCCTTCCAAGCAAGCATCACTCGTTCGCCCTACTCCACTGTCACTTCGACTCATCTTTGCCCGCAACATCCGCTTGGTTCGGGTGCATGCTGGCATCTCTCAAGAACGCATGGCCAATGAGGCAGGACTAGACCGCGCCTTCGTAGGCACGCTGGAACGTGGGCAGCGCAATATCTCAATCGACAACATAGAGTTGATTGCCAACGCCATTGGCATGGCTGCGCACGAATTGATGGACCCAGATTTGCCCAAAAACAAAGGTTTAGACATCACGGCTACGCGTGCACCAAGGACTACGCGGCTGTACCCCAGTGCACGGACATCTCGTAAGAGCAAATAAACCAAATTTAGATTTTGATGCGGACTTGACTAACGCTTTAAGACCTAGTCTCTGATTGCTCCACCACAATGCTGATAAATGTGGCAAATTTCAAGCTGAGCTTGAAAAGCTCTTAGGCGTGTGAGTCGATGTATTGACTCCCAGATGGGTTTTGTGTCTAACAACCTCATCCAAGGCGCCGTGATAAAGATTAAAAGTCGAAAAAAAACGTGTTGACTGTCGCCCAAAAGGATGCAGCCAACACGTGCTTTGATTGTCCAATCAAACTGCTTTTAGTTTGGGTGAACACAAATCAATCGCGTAGGAAACGCCGCGAAGGCTTTACCTGACAAGTGACGACACACCCCCTCTCGCCCAGCCCTAAGCTCTAGACGTGCATTGTGCCCACATGCCCATGGCTCATCCCCACAGCCATCTAACAAAAGCAAAGCGCACACGTCATTGGTCGCATGGGCAAGGTATTCCACCCCAACCACACTGGCCCAACGCATGTCGCTACTTGCCTCATGCTCAAAACCCACCACGCACATTGCACCTGCATTGATGGTGTTTAAAACCTGCTGCCCAATACGGCTTTGCCACGCACGTTGCGAGTCTTTGTTTTGCACATGCAAATCCATGGAGGCACGCAAACTCAAACCCCACGCATGCCCAAGGTCACAAGCGTTTTCATGTTCACCGAACGACATCTCGTGCAAGGGCAGCACCATGTAGGGTGCAATCGCTTGCTGAACCTGTTGCCATGTCAACTGCCCCACCACGGCCATGCACTGCATCAACCCCAAACGAAGCCCTTGCGCTTGTGCATACGGCGCATCTTCTCGCGCTTGAAGTTTGACTGGCAAATTGCGCCAACGCTTGGTTGTACGGGTTTGAACTTGATATTGAACCTCTTGATCAAAGCGTAAACCCGCAACAAAGTTTTGTCGCAACGCGAGGATGGGTGCTACCAAATCCAGCGCCATTCAAGCTCCTACGTTTTGATCTGGCACGGGGCTTGGCAAAGCCTGCGCTTTTTGCTGCAATTTTTGAGACAACGAGGTGGCGCTGCCTGAATTCGCGGCACTTGTCTCTTGAGCATCCTCTGTTGAAACAGAGGGGTTAAAAAACTCCTCCACAACCGCATCCGTCTCTTCCTCACTGTCCACAAACACCCCGTTATTAAAACCCGCCAGCGCCGCTACATCCAACGCCTTTTGGTCAAAACCACTCGCTTGTCGCGCCTCATGACGTTCTGTAGCTTGCACCAAACTCTGCTCCAAGCTCTGCCCCGTGCGGGGTGTGAGATCCACATAAAAAATCGGCGCTCCAAAACTCTGCGTCGTCGATTTGCCCCGAAGTTTTAACTCCAAAGGCATGCACGACAACTTATCTGCCGACAAAGCCTTGAAATACTGCAACCGCGCTGTCAACGTGCGAATCGAGTTGTACCCCGTTGTCCTAAACACAAACGTGCCTGTTGCATCATCTTCACCAATGACCACATTCAAACGCCCATAGGGTTTGCATTGCCCACCAGCACCTACATCGCAACCACTCGGCGTTGGGCACTCTAGCTGCACGACACCCTCGCGAGTGCTGCGCTTACAGCTCTCTCCGTCGCCCACACACATGGGTCGCCCTGTCTTACGGTCAAACGCGGTGTACGACGCTCTGAAATTCAAATCAGGGTCATCAAACAACATCGTCACAGGGATAGAACGAATTTTGCCGCCTTGGGCCTTGCGCAGCTCTTCATCTAAAGGATGATTAATCCATCCACCATCACGCGATTGAATTTGCGATGTGATGGTGAATTGATCGTCTTTTTCTGGCAGACGTTTACCGTTTTTCTCGACCACTTTGCCAATCGAGATGCGCCCCACGGTGGGTGGCGTAATCACTAAACCTTTGATCATCTTAATTTCCTTGATTTCTTGCGTGCCAGTCCACTCATCCCTATTACCGTGGACTGGCAAATGCCCTCGGTAACAAAGGGGCTGTTGTATTTAATTGATGAGGAATCGGCGTGATCCCGTTTTAGGCACCATGTACCCAGCAAGAAGCTGGGCATGCTCACGCTGCAAAGCCTCGGTGTCTAGCGTGCTGCTGTCTTTGGCCTTTTTCCAAGTCACCTCGCCTGTCGCGAACTTTGCTTTGCTGGCCTCGCCCATGGCAGCTTGAATCACCTGCTTGAGTTGGGACTCTTCGCTTTGGGCACTGTTGAGCTGACTACGCACTTGAATCAACCTCTCAAACGCGCCATTCAAGTCTTCATGGGTGGTGAAGTCCACACACGTGCCTCTGTCCATGGGGTACAGCACCGCCAAAGCGTGTGCCGCTGAATCTGTGCCATCGGGCGGTGGTGGGGTGTCCGATGTGACGTACTGCCAAAACCGCGCCTCCAACGCAATGAGGCGTTCAATCAGCACGGGGTCACGTTCAATGCGGTGGATCTCCAAGGCTTGGCCACAAATGAGCACGGCTACATCCGCAGCTTGCTTGCCCGTAACCGCCAATTGGTGCTGCACCTGAATTTGCACATACTCAGGCACGCCATCACGCCAGCTTTTTGCACCATTGATGCCTGCACTCTTGCACTCCAAGATGCTCACCTCAAGCGAGCCCACCACCTCACGGTCAATGTTTGCCAACATCCAGTGCAAGGCAGGGTCAGGGTGTTGCAGCACGGCATTGATTTTTCTGACACGGTGGCCTGTGCGCTTGGTATACGCACTCGCAACAATGGGCTCCAGCAACACGCCCCAATAAGTCGGGTGTGTGTCATCGCTTGGGTCGGATTGGCGCAAACCACTATCTCGCCCTGTCTTCTCCAACCACAGCTCCAGTTGAGACTTGTATGGATTCAGGCCCACCGCCGCTGCAGCATCTGAACCACCAATGCCCGTCTTACGCACATCAAGCCATTCATCACGGCTGATCGTGGTGGTGTCCACCAAACGCAGAGCTGGACGTTGTTTGAGAGATGATTTCGACGAAGACTTAGAAAACTGTTGACGCACTTGAATTTGTTGAACTGAAGTCATGATGTGTTCCTGTATCTATGTTTCTGTATCTAGAAAAGAAAAGACCCGCTGAACACTTGAAGTTCAACGGGCCTTTAGCTGATATGTGCAGCTGCTATGCACAGCTGTTACAAAACTACTGAAAACGCAAAGGAATTACAGTGAAGAAATTGATTTCACCAAGTCCCAGCCTAAGCAGTAACTTCACGCAACCATCTGCAACGCTACATCCAACGCTCGCTGCTTGATTGCCAAACCTTGCCCAAACCACGCGCTATCGAGTCTGTGCTCATTGCTGCGGGCACGTTTTTCATGGTCCACGTACTCAGTCACCGCGTTAAGCAAACCCCACGCTGTCCCTGAGGCAGAACTGAGTTCTGCACCACGGCCATGACCGTCATACAAGGCTTGGACTTTCTTCAACGCACGCTCGTTCGTCAACATGGGGCTGCTCTCACCTTGTGGGTTTGTGGCATCACACAGCACACGCAGAAAATAGTTCATCGACTCGTGTGACTTGACTTTGCGCTCTGAGAGCATCTTCATGCGGTACATGAATGAATCCCATTGAGATACAGCAATGCCCAATTGACGCTTAATCGCTTGTGCATCAAACGCAGTCGAGTGCGGCACTTTGACGCATTGCTGCGCACCGTTGATGGCAATGCTCAAGGTGTTGTTGCACACCACTCGCACCGTGGTCGGTGTTGCCATGGTTGCCAGCGTGCCATCACAAGACGTTGCCAAGAGCAAATAGCCTTTGACGTTATCAACGCCTTTGATGGAGGTTTCTTGCCCTGTCTTGGCCAGTGCCCAAAACTTCTTACCGCCTTTGAGAACACCCGCAGTTTCTAACTCGAAACCGGAGATTTCACTCAAGTCGCGGTAAAACTCCAAAACCTCTCGCGGCTGCACGATGCGGTAGCGCTGAGACACCACAGACAACGGAGCTTGTGTGTCTGAACGGTAGAGCACTCGGTTTTCTGGGAACGGATAGATCGTCCCCAAACTACCCTTGGCTTCGCTGACGTATTGAACGGGCGAATCAAGGATTTCCCAATCCATTCCAGCAGCTTGTGCCCATGTTTGAATAGATTGATTTGCTGGCAATTGATTGCCGAGTTTGTGCCATGGCTGTTCACCCGCATAGGCCATGGTTTCGATTTCGTGTGACATATTGATCCTTGTGTAAAAAGTAGGTGTGACATTGCAGCGCTGCACAACTGTGCTGCATCAAAGCGGATACGACACCGCTGAAAAATGGGACTGACTTACTCAGCTAGTGGAGTCAGCGAGAACGTGTTCCCGCATTGGTGGCATTCGTAGTTGTCCAAGATGTTTTGATCAATGGCTTTACCCACAGACGCGCCAATCACGCGCCCCGCAGAGCCCCCCACCAGACCACCCAAGATTGCACCTGCAATGGAGCCAATGAGCGTGCCAGCAGGTCCAGCCACTGAACCAATGGCAGCACCAGTTTCAGCGCCCACCCATGCACGGCTTGCTGCACCAACTGCCCCCGTGACTGTGCCAATCGCACCACCATAGGTTTGACCAATGTCTTTGATGGTGATGTCATGTGAACCACAGACGGGGCATTTAAGAGACGCGTTGTTAGCCGACATGTGTAAGTCCTTTTGAAAAGCTTGTAGCGCTGGCGAGAGACGACACGCTTAGAAACGAATGATGATTTTGGAAATGGAATGTTGGATTCATAGAAAGATCAGTTTTGTTGGTTGAGACGGCAAAAAGCCTTGACTGCCTCTTACGAGGCAGTCAAGGCTCTAAGTCGTTTCAACTGAGATGGCTAAGAAAATCAGCATCACAGCAAAATCCAAAACTCAATGCATCTCAATGTGCGGTCAGCACAAGCAATGAATGAGGATGTTGGTGACTGATTCAGATCAGTAATATGTGACCAAAATTTTTTGGATTCGCACTCCACAAGCATCAAAAACTGACAGCATTCAGTACACCGTCCATCAAAGCCTAGCTACTAATGCCATCAAGATAATCAAATAAAACTTAAAGGCTATTTAAAAATATTCGTCTCTGTCGATACAGCTAAGCCATCAATGACTTATCTCAAGTCGATGGGAAGGAGCGAGACATGGCAGAGTCAACGACATGTGTAATTCATGACCCTTGTTTTTTGCGTGTACTCATTGCCCTCAACCGCTGGGAAAGTTCAGATGAAAACGAATTCCAACCAACGTCATGCCGAGAGCTATTTCATCTGATTGCAGAGTCCGTACTTGATAATGCTCATGGGCCTAAGTATCAAACTTTAAAATTTCTCAGCGGTCGTTTAACCGATCGTGCCATACGTCAGCGGGTCCGAGAATTTGAAATGCGTGGATTGATTACAACTATGCTCAATCCCGCTAATACTCGCGCCAAACAGCTTATCGCAAGTGATCAATTCATTGCATTACTCAACAGGTATGTGAAATTGCAACGTCAGGTTTGTGAACGATACATACATCTCATCGACAAGACATCACAACCTTAAAATCACTATGCAGTAACTTATGTCACCCATGCTCAAAAAGCCTACCGAAAACAGTCTCAAAGCCCAGTGTGATCGCTGCGCTTTTGTCATGCTCTCAGACTCTTCATCTTCAGGATATAGATGCGGATATTTGTATTTTGAAGCAGCGCCAATAGATCGCAAGCCCTTGAAAATGGACCACTATCCTGAAGTCCAACCGAATGACTTTTGTGAAAACTGGTCCGCGAAAGCACTGTAATTTTTGATCAAAAAAACGCACCGGAGTGCGTTTTAAACCAAACTCATTTATCAGCCAATTAAACAGTTGCCCCTTGCACGGCTGCATCACGAGCAATCAATGCAGTCTCCAAAGTTCCAGCAGTCTTGAGTTCTTGCACCCAAGCTGGTGACACACCGCGGCCTGTCCAAGTTTGTTCTGGGTTAGCGGGATTGCAGTATTTAGCTGGAATTTTTTTACCTGCTAATGAACCTTTTTTTGCAGCACGAAGAGTTTTTGTCCCCTTTGCCGTTTTGGCTGATTTACCAGAGTCAAAGGCTTTAGAAATATCGTCTGCAGTCAAGCCCGCGTCTTTTGCCATTTGAACGATTTTGTTCAGCACCTTGTCATAAGACTTAGCTTTGAGCGCTTGCTCTTTTTTATCTAGTGCTTCGCGTTGTTTTTTGAGTGCGGCCAATTGATTTGCGACTGTAGTTCGTGCCATATAAATTCCATTAAAAAACATAAAGACTGAATTTTATACACCTGCTGCATCTTGTTAAAGTGTCACCACTTGGATTACATGCAACAAACACGCAAACGAATTCAGTGGCGAACAACTATGGCGCAATCAATGTTGTCTCTAGTGATTTTCGACTCAACCACACTTTACGAATAAATGGATCTGCGACAACATAGACTCCATGCCCACTTCTCGTGATCAAATTAGCCGCAATCATTTTTTCGACCAAGTTTTGCACTTGAGTTGCCTCGACTTGTGCATTTACGGCTTTGGTAAAGAACTCTAGGGAGTCTGTGCCATACAAACCAGCTACCCCTGTATCAGAACCGGTTGCTATCCTCTCAAATATAGCCTCGCCCAAAAGACCAAATTCATCCAACGCCTGCAATTCCACATCCGCCGCTGAAGATGCAAGAGTCGCACAGATGATTGGAAATGCTTGATCAGCCTCAACACTTATGGACTGCAATTGAATCAACGCTTTTAATAGTTCTTCTGGTCGATTTCCCATCGCTTGAAAACCCTCTAAGGTAATTGGCAAACTCGGGAGTCTGAGTTCTTGCGTTGAAGAAAGTTGCTTTAGCTTCCATTCAACAAAATCCTCAGCCAGCAACTCATATGTTGTTGTCATAGCCCCCATAAATGGCTGCGAGCGACGTGTCGCCATATCTGTAACCAGTGACTTATGAGAACCAGTTCCTAAAAATAAAAAATAACCTTTAGGATTCGGTTTGGAATTAACTGCGTCTCGTGCGGCTTTAAGAGCATGCATGAGGTTGTAACCATCCTCCGTGACCAGTGCCTGTTGAACTTCATCAACTATCAAAACAACATTAATACCCACCTTGTCTATAAGCTCGCTCACAGCTTGCGCTAACGAAGCGCCGCTTTGTGCGCCGATGCTGTCGAGCTGAAACCCGAAAGAAAGCCCTGCGGCGCCTAAGTTCAGACCTTTGAAC
>ERZ650308.521-NODE-521-length-20812-cov-10.039794_pt1 | contig 20812 bp, 19 predicted proteins | sample MGYA00376244_ERZ650308 | MGnify/ENA primary metagenome ERZ650308 (study PRJEB26733, sample SAMN07839295) | wastewater metagenome | biome: small river; feature: stream; material: water | place: USA: North Carolina | collected 2016-04-26 ... | reverse complement strand
CTATATGATCGTTTTTTTTATTCATTTGTTAACATAATTTTAGGCTCATATATATTTAGTAATTTATATATATGAACTATCTGCAGCTTATTTTTAGCTTAATTTCTGAATAAACTATCGGCGATCTGCCTATTTTTAGGCAATTTTGCGTCTAATGTCTACCTATTTCACCCAACAGCTCCTAAAATGGAATCAATCCTCTAATCATCGCGAAATGCCTTGGAAAGGGGAATCGGATCCCTACAAAATTTGGCTTAGCGAAGTCATATTGCAGCAAACTAGGGTAGATCAAGGGCGCGCATATTATGAAAAGTTCATTCAGGCATTCCCAACGATACAAGATTTAGCGAAGGCTAAAGACGAAAAAGTTTTTAAACTATGGGAGGGATTAGGCTATTATAATCGATGCAGAAATTTATTGCATACTGCTAGGCATATTGCAAAAGCACTTAAAGGGATCTTCCCAAATAGTTATGCCGATTTATTGTCCTTAAAAGGAGTTGGTCCATATACGGCAGCTGCCATTGCATCTTTTGCATTCAATTTACCTTATGCTGTTGTGGATGGAAATGTTTTTAGAGTGCTCTCAAGATTTTATGGGATTGCAACACCAACTGATAGTAAAGAAGGCATTGCATTATTCAATGAGCTTGCAGATAAAAACCTTGCCAAAGATGCGCCTGGCCCTTACAATCAAGCTATCATGGACTTTGGAGCCACTGTATGCACGCCAAGTAATCCAGATTGTGTTGCATGTAACCTAGCTTCAAAGTGTACTGCATTCAATGTCAATAAAGTAAATCAACTGCCAGTCAAATTAAAACGCATCACCAAGAAGAAAAGAAACTTTGATTTTTTCTGTTTCAATTTTAATGGAACTTGGATGCTTCAACAAAGAGGAGAAGGTGATGTATGGAATGGATTGTTTCAGTTTTATGTCATGGAGCATGACCGTATGCCGCAATTTTCCAACAGCTATTTGGAATCTGTTTTATTGCATCAGTTTGCATTGACTCAAAAGCAGTGGTCGCTCATTGGCACAGGAGGGGAGCCCAGATTGTATAAACAAGTTTTAACGCATCAAACCATCGAGGCAAGATTTATTTGTATTCAGCTAACTAAAATGCCCAAAATGCTTCAAAATGCTTTGTGGGTAAAGCCTAAGCAGTTCTCCAAATATGCCTTCCCAAAGATCATTAATGATTTTTTAGTAACTTTCCACCATGGAAGTCCACTCGAATAAGTTTATATTTTTAGCAGCCACCTATTTTGATATTTCAAAAATGCAACAGGATGCAGGTTTGCTTTTACTTCTATTTGTATTGCTTTTTTTATCCTTTGCAATTGCTGGATCTGAAGTGGCATTTTTCTCTTTGTCATATAAAGACATCCAAGTTTTAAAAACAAAAAACTACAGACCGCTTAAAAGGATTGTGAGCTTGTTGGAGGATCCGAAAAAATTATTGACATCCATGTTGATCGCAAATAGTTTCATTAATATTTGTATCATTTTAGTGTCTAATATTCTGATTGATCACTTAATTATTTTTGATCAAATTCCAGTTCCTGGAATTGAATTTATTGTCAAAGTTTTAGCAGTGACTTTATTGCTTTTATTTTTTGGCGAGATCATGCCTAAAGTAATGGCTACACAAAACAATATTCGCTTTGCTCAAGATTTCGGAGGCATTATTCAACTGGTGTATTTTATGTTTTCTAGAATGAGTGGATTGATGGTGAAATACACCAATTTGATTGAGCAAAAATTGGCACAGAAAAATACCGGCAATTCTTATAGTATGGAAGAATTAGACCATGCGATTGAATTAACGACTTCGCCTAATCAGTTGGAAAGTGAAAAGAAAATTTTAAAAGGGATTGTAAAATTTGGGAACATTAGTGTTCGTCAAATTATGAAGACAAGACTAGATGTTTATGGTGTGGAAGATACCGTTACCTACAATGAATTGCTGGAAAGCGTGAAAGAGCATAACTATAGTCGTTTCCCTGTATATAAAGACGATTTGGATACAATTGTGGGTATCATACATACTAAAGATCTAATTCCACATTTACAAGAAGAAGCTTCCTATCAGTGGCAAAAATTAATTCGCCCAGCATTGTTTGTGCACGAACAAAAAATGATCGAAGATCTGTTAAAAGAGTTTCAATCAAAGCGCATACACTTTGCAATTGTCGTGGATGAGTTTGGAGGCACTAGTGGCATCATTACATTAGAAGATATTTTAGAAGAAATTGTAGGCGACATAAAAGATGAATTTGACGAAGAAGAATCTATGATCAAAAAAATTGATGACTTCCATTATATCATCGAGGGCAAGACTGCCATAATTGACTTTTGTAATTTTATTGATATACCAACTAATTTCTTTGATGCAGTAAAAGGCGAGAGTGATACCGTTGCTGGATTAATACTTGAATTAGCTGGTGAATTTCCTGCAGTGCAACAAGTTGTAAAGTATAAGCAATTTAGTTTTACAGCTTTAGAGATTCAAAAAAATAGAATCCACAAAGTACAATCCATTATTACCCCTGTCACAACAAGTAATCCGGAGTATGTATAAACTTCTTTTTATTTTATCATTCATCTGGACCATTAGTCTTGCTGCCTGTAACACAAAGTTTACGCCAAAAGCGACTGGTTATCCTGCAATTGCACTTCCTCAAAAAGTATATCTTTCTAATGCAGTGAATGAATTACCATATACATTTGATATCCCCTCTTATGCTGTAGTTGACAAAAAAGTGGCTTATATGGGCGTAGACCAACAAGGTGCTGGATGGATGAATCTGCAATTTCCTAGCTTAAATGCAACTGTATACATGAGCTATAATGCGATCCCAAAAAGTAAGCTAGATGTACTAGTTCGTGATGCATATACTTTTGCTAACAATCATTCCAATAAAGCAAGTTTTATTGAAGACTCTGCTTTTGAAAATCCACAAGGACTCCGCGGCGTGTTTTTTCACCTTGGCGGTGATGTGGCAAGCCCTTATCAGTTTTTTATCACAGATTCAAGCCGTCATTTTTTAAGAGGAGCACTCTATTTTGACACCACCCCCAACGCAGATTCTCTAGCTCCGGTGATTGACTTTTTGTACCAGGATTTAAAACAACTTGTGAACACCTTTCATTGGAAATCTTAAGCAATAAGTAATACCTTTGATTCAACCCTTTTAGTATGATTATAATTGACCATGTTTTAGTAAGCGACCAAGTAGTAGAAGAGCAATTTGTTTGTGATTTAACAAAGTGCAAGGGAGGATGTTGTGAAGACGGTGATGCAGGTGCGCCTTTGGAGAATCAAGAAAAGGAATACGTGAAAGAATTTTATGAGATTGTTAAACCCTATATGACCAAGCAGGGGATTAAAGAAATTGAAACAGTTGGAAAGTTTTTATATGATAGAGAATTTGGATGGGTGACACCAACTATTAATGGGGGCATTTGTGCTTATGGATATAAGGACGAACAAAATATCATTAAATGTGCTTTTGAACAAGCATATAACGATGGGAAGATTCCGTGGAAAAAACCAATAAGCTGTCATTTATTTCCAATTAAAATTCAACAAAGCAAGTCGGATCCAGCGATTGAATACATGAATTATGAGCCTAGAGAAGATTTGTGCAAAGCTGCATGTAGTCTTGGCGTGAAGTTGAAAGTACCTGCCTATGTTTTTTTGAAAGAATCTATCATAAGAAAATATGGCACTGAATTTTATGAAGCACTAGAAGCATCTGCAAAGCATTTAGAGAATAAATAAGTCATTATGCAAAGTATTTACGCGGAATCTTTTGATCAAAAAAGTAGCGAGAAGGCAGTTGACACATCGCACAGAAAAAAAATCAATTTCAATATTGGCAAATACAATGCTGTTGTACCGAAGGGTAAAATGCAGTTCAATGATCTTGAAAAAGTTAGATCGCTTTCCAAAAACAGGAAATGGGAAGCGATTGAGCATTTGGATTTATACCTAACTCAGTTCGAAGAGCAAATCACAAAGCGAGGGGCAAAAGTTTTTTGGGCAGAAGATAGTGAACAAGCGCTTGATTTTATTGGGTCTATTTGTAAGAAAAAAGAGTGTAAGACTTTGGTGAAAAGCAAGAGTATGGTGACAGAAGAGATTCATTTAAATACTTACTTAGAGTCTATAGGTGTAGAATCGGTAGAGACAGATTTAGGTGAATATATACAGCAACTTGATGGCGAAGCGCCTTATCATATAGTTACGCCTGCAATGCATAAAAGCAAGGAAGATGTAGCAAAACTATTTTCAGAAAAACTGGGCACGGATATCAATTTGACGCCAGAAGAAATGACCCTTGTTGCTAGAAAAAATCTGAGAGAGAAATATGTACAAGCAGAAATTGGCGTTACGGGTGCCAATTTTATTTTGTCAGATATTGGCGGCATTGCATTAACAGAAAACGAGGGGAATGCAAGGCTTTCGGCAGCTTTTCCTAAAACGCATATTGTGATTGTAGGTATAGAAAAAGTAATCCCATCTGTAAATGACTTAGGTTTATTTTGGCCTTTACTATCTACTTATGGCACTGGTCAGCAAGTGACGGTGTACAATAGTATCATAAGTGGACCAAAACAAGCTGACGAAGCAGATGGTCCAGAAGAAATGTATGTGATTTTATTAGACAATGGCAGGACTAATTTATTGGCGAATGCAAAGAGCAGAGAGGCCCTTTATTGTATACGTTGCGGGGCTTGTTTAAATGCTTGCCCAATTTATAAAAACATTGGAGGGCATGCTTACGAAACAACTTATAGTGGCCCAATTGGAAGTGTTATCACGCCACATTTAAGAGGCATGCATGACTATAAACATTTAAGTTTTGCCTCAAGCTTGTGTGGCAATTGTACTGCTGTTTGTCCTGTTAAAATTAATTTACACGAATTGCTTTTGGAAAACAGAAGGGAATCGGTGGTGGCTGGAGAAAGTAATTATTCAGAAGAATTTGCATGGAAAATCTGGAAGCAAGCTTCTTTAAATAGGCTACTGATGAACCAAGGAAATGCGACCATTAAAAATTGGGTGGTCAATAAAATCTTCAAAGGCTGGGCTAAACAAAGATCGCCTTTGCGATTTCCATCAAAAACTTTCAATCAACTTTGGAAGGAAAAGCAAAAAAGTAAATAGATTTTTAGTATTACATCGCATCTGCGTCAGACACAGCAGTTACAGGATCCTTCTGGTCTTTTAAACTTTTGTTGACCAAGTATACGCCTGCCAAAGTACATAATGTACCTACGATATTATTCCAGGTCATTTGCTCATTTAACAAAATAGAGCCTACCCAAATAGCTACAATGGGATTGATATAGGCATACAAGGACGCAATAGAGGACTTAAGGTGCTTCATGCTATAGATAAAAGAGATAAAAGCAAATACAGAGCCTCCAATCACCATATACACAATCACTCCCCAAGAAATAGCTGGTATCTGATTCAATGGAACATAGTCTCCACTAATGATTGTGATGCATGCCATGATGAGTGCACTTATCAGCATCTGCCATCCAATTGAATTGTATGCGTTGATCTTAACTTTTGTTCTAGAAATAATAATGGAACCAATACTCCAAGTGATCATGGCCAATAAAGAAAGGGAGACACCTAATATATAATGACTCCCATGAATGGTCAAGCTGTCTTTGTAAAATATAAAACCAATGCCCAATAGGCCCAAACATAATCCTATTATTGTCTTAGGGGGGATCACAATCGCTTTGTAATAATACCTTTCAATTAATACCACTGACAATGGATATAGTGCAGCAATTAAAGCAGCTAGTCCACTCGTAATAAATTGTAAACCATAGGTGGCTATGCCATTGGATGAAACAAACATTAATAATGACATGCCAATTAGCCAAAGAAATTGTTTTTTTGTTGGGAGTGCTTCTCCTTTAAGTAAAAAAAATCCCACATACAATGAACCCCCAAGAAATTGTCTAATACTCGCCAATTCAAAAGCAGGCATATGCGAGATGCCCATCTTACTTGCAACCCAGGTGGTTCCCCAGACGATACTTGTAACGGCTAACGCGAAATATGCTTTGTTTTGATGAGCCATTGGCTTGATTAGTGTTTGAAATGTCTTAATCCAGTCATCACCATTGCTAAACCGTTTGCTTGGCAATAAGCTACACTGTCTTTATCTCTTACTGAACCTCCTGGCTGAATAAATGCTTCAATTCCTGCTTCTTGTGCAATTTTTACGCAGTCATCAAATGGGAAAAATGCATCTGAAGCTAAACTTGCGCCTTTCAGTTCAAAGTTAAATTGTTTTGCTTTTTCAATCGCTTGTCTTAATGCGTCAATTCTAGAAGTCTGACCACAGCCTTTACCAACCAATTGTTTATTTTTCACCAATGCAATTGCATTGCTTTTTAAATGCTTGCATATGATATTGCCAAAAATTAAATCTGCTTTTTCGGTTTCGCTACAAGGTCTTGCACCAACTTCTTCCCAGTTGGTATAATTTCCTGTGTCCAATCCCTGTTCTAAACTGCCATTTAGGATTGACTTTTTTTGAGTTGGATGGAAATGCATCCCAGCCTTTGTCTCTAATAAAATACGATTTTTCTTAGTAGATAAGATGGCTAAAGCTTCAGCTTCAAAAGCAGGCGCAATCAAAACTTCAAAGAATATTTCTTGAATTGCTTCTGCGGTTGCTTTGTCAATTGTACCATTGGTTACCAATACGCCTCCAAAAGCACTTTCTGGATCGCCAGCTAATGCAGCTTCCCAGCTTGCAAATACACTGTCTCTTTGCGCGACACCACAAACATTGGTATGTTTTATAATAGCAAAGCTAGTGGTAGGTAAATCTTGGATCAATGCGATAGCCGCATCTACATCCACTAAGTTATTGTAGGATAATTCTTTTCCGTTGAGTTGAGTAAACCAAGCATCTAAATTGCCATAAAATGTAGCCACTTGATGTGGGTTTTCTCCATAGCGCAATATTTTACTTGTTGCAGGGTTGAAATAATTGCTAATTGCAATATCATAATGCATGACTACTTCAAAAGCTTTTGCGGCAAAGGATTTTCTTTGGTCAAGGCTGGTATTTCCTTTTTGATCAATCAATAGCTGATTCAAAACTGCATAATCGTCTTTTGCGGCAAGTACAGTTAAGTCTCTGAAATTCTTAGCTGCTGCTCTAATCATAGAAGGGCCGCCGATATCAATTTTTTCAATGATCGCTCTTTCTTCTGTAGTTGTTCTTAAAGTCTCTTCAAATGGATATAAATCTACAATCACTAAGTCGATAGCAGGGATTTTAAATTCCTCCATCTCTTTTAGATCCTGCGGCTCGTATCTTCTACCTAAAATGCCCCCAAATACAGATGGGTGTAAAGTTTTTACACGACCTCCTAAAATAGACGGATAACCTGTTACGGACTCAACAGCGACACAAGGTATGCCTAAGTCTTCTAAAAATTTTTGAGTCCCACCAGTTGAATAGATGGTTACATTTAATTGGTGTAAGGTTCTAGCTAGGGGTTCTAAGCCATCTTTGTAAAAAACAGAGATGAGTGCAGACTGTATTTTCTTTTCCATATGCAAAGGTACAAGCTTCTCCTTTTTTGACCTGTTCAGATTTTCCACAAAATGGCTTAAATGCTGAATAACTTTAAAAGGCTATAAATGCAACTGCCTAAAAGCAGCAGGTATAAAGCGTTTGGTGCTTTATGCTGGATCCAGTAATAACCCACAAAAAGACAAAAATAATAATATATAAGCCCTTTCAAGCCCATTTGGTATTGATGTGTTTGGGTATCTAAAAAATGGGACAAAACGAAGATCGCTCCGTTCATTTTTTCAATATACACAGTCAAAGTGCTCGCTATCCAAGTTGACATTCCTATAACATCAGGCATGATCATAAAAATCAATAAGCCGTATAATAAGTAATTGCTCGCAGGTATAAATAAAAAATTACCAATGATGGATAAGCTCGAACTTGAATGGAAATAGTACAATAAAACTGGTACTGTGGTAATTTGAGCTGCAATTGACATGGCCATATTTTCCCATATATTTCTTAAAAGCCTATTGTCCATTATGAGCAGATTTGTAATTGGCTTATAAAAAAAGTGAATGCCAACTACTGCTGCATATGAAAGTTGTAATCCTATTGCTGAAATGATATCGCTATTGTACAATAAGACAAGTAATATTCCCGTGCTAATGGTATTGAATGAAAATAAATTCAGCTGAAAAAATCGACCTGCTAATACAACACTAAAAAATATGCTCGCCCTCACAACGGAGGGGCCGGCATGGGCAATACAGGTATAGGTCCATACTAGAAAGAGTAATGCAATGAATTTAAGCCAACGCGCCCATTTAACATGAGGCAACCATGATGTCCCTTTTTCTAGTAGTTTAAATAAAATATCCAAGTGCATGCCACTGATTGCAATGATATGTAAAATGCCAAGTGCTTGGTAAGCCAATTTAAGCTCATTTGATAGATTGCTTTTAACACCAAATAAAAGGGTCTTGGCGAATTCTTTAGATGCTTGATTTGTAAATGAACGATCAATTTTATGCATGAATGCTGCTCTGATTGTATTCACCCATTCTGAAGAGGCAATTGTACTAAAAAAGGCATTATTTTGATTTAATTGGGCAATGCAAATACCCCAAATAATCAAAATGATTACAGGTAATATAGACCCTTCTTTTTGTAATTCACTCTTAGGGTTAACAATGAACAAAAGCGATAAGGAGCAACAAAGGACGCCAAGAATATTTTCTTGTTTTAAGCTAGGCCAGTATTGACTGGTGGATTTAAAACAAATGACACCAAATAGGAGATAACAACAAATTAAAAAAATAGGATTTGAAGCCCTCCATATTTTCACCTTGTTTTGCATGTATAAGTATACTGCAAAATAGCAGGCGATTGTTTTCGGTAAATACTTATTTGCCTAAAATAAATATGGCTAATTTCTTATGCAATTCGGGTTTATGACTTTTCCAATATTGAATGCTAGCAGTCTTGATGGACTCTTCTGGCCCAGTAATATCAACGCCTATACAAAGCTGGGTATTGGGATGACATGTTTGTAAAATAGCTTCTAGTACTTGGTTATTTCTATAAGGGGTTTCGATGAATAACTGTGCAATGCTATTACTTGTGACAATTTGTTCTAAGGATTGTATTTTCTTTTTTCTTTCTGCAGCATCTATTGGGAGGTAACCATTGAATGTGAAACCTTGGCCATTAAATCCACTCGCCATCAAGGAAAGTAAAATAGAGGACGGTCCCATATAAGGTTTTACTGTAGCCCCTAATTTTTGTGCTGCTGCAACGAGAATTTGTCCTGGATCTGCAATGCCTGCGCAACCTGCTTCAGAAACAATACCGATTGTTTTGCCAGATTTTAAAATTTGCAAAAACGCGGAAATCTGCGCTTCTTCTACTTGATGAATCGTGAACCATTGATAATCATCAATGACCATTTCCTTCCAAATTTTTTTAAAAAACCGTCTTGTTGTCTTTTCGTTTTCTACAAAAAACGCATCACAATCTTTCACCCAATTAGCTACATCTTTTGGAAGCGCCTCCCAGCCTTCTTCGTGCAATAACATAGGCAATAGCAATACTTTTCCTAGGGCTTCCATATTTATTCGGTGTCTTTAATTTCTTGCGTATTGAGGTGTGCGGCAACCAACGCGTAAAAAGGCGCAGTAATCCACCCAACAATAGGCAGAAGATGTAAAAGGTAAAAAACAATCCCATTACCTATTGGGAGGCCTTTGTGGCGACTTACATAAGCTGCAGCAAGCTGTCTGTTTTGTTTTTCGGTTGCCAATCCAAAATCCATCATTGCGCATCCTAGAAAATAACTTTCCATCAAAATGGTAAACAATGGCGTGAACCATCCAACCACTGGTAAAGTACAAACCAGTACAATGGGGATCAAGTAAACGGTTTGCCAAAGCATATTGTTTAAATTGACCATGATCGATCTTGCAACAAGTTTAAAATATTCTTTTCCATCAAAAACAAATGGAATAGATCGTTGAATTGCGACAATACGTAAATGCAAATAGGCAAATAAGGGTGCAAAAAAAATCAGGAATAGATATTTGAATAGGGCAAAGTAAAATAACAGTAAAGTAAACCAGAGCCAGAAGCTACCCATTGTTATAAAAAAGCCCAACCAGTTGCTATTTAGGCTATCAATAAATGATTTAAGTCCGGTTTTCAAGATGATAGATTCAATGAAAAAACTTGAGGTTTGTCCGAAATAGTTCATGCCAACAATAAACAGACTGGTATAGATCACGCCGGGTACAGCCATCCATTTCCACAATTTATTATCTAAAATAAATCGATGTGCTAAAAAGTAAGCGCGAATAGATAAAATAAGTTCTTTAAGCAATGCCTCGTATTTTGGATAAAGATACGACTGTACGGGGATCTATGATTGCATTTTAGTGCCAAATGCAAGATCGCCTGCATCTCCCAGTCCTGGAACGATATAGCTCTTGTCATTTAAGATCGGGTCAATCGCGGCACACCAAATTGGAATATCGGCGCCCAATTCTTTTTCTACATGTTCTATCCCTTTTTGACTTGCTATGGTAACAACTATATGTATTTGTGCAGGTGTATGTGTTTTTTGAATTGCTTGAATCGTCTCTACCAAGGATGCGCCAGTAGCCAACATAGGATCACATAAAATTAAAATCCTATTGTTTAGGTCTGGACAGCTTAAATATTCAAGGCTGATTTCAAAACTGCCATCTGGATGGTGTTTTCTGTAGGCAGATATAAAAGCGTTATCTGCTTTGTCAAAATAATTCAACATGCCCTGATGTAATGGCAGTCCAGCTCTAAGGATGGTAGCCAATACAGGTTGTTCTTTTAGTAAAGGCGTTGGTGCTATGCCTAATGGTGTTTGTACGTCAACTGTTTTAAAACCCAGGGTCTTGCTTAATTCATAGGCAGCCACTTCTCCAATGCGTTCAATATTTCTTCTGAAACGCATTCTGTCATTTTGTACATTCACGTCTCTTAGTTCGGCTACCCAATGATTTAATAAACTATTATTCTTACTTAAGTCAATGACCATATTCTTGTTTTAATTGCTTTTATTTGGATGGCTCAAAATTAATATAATTTAAACTGGTCTCCATCAAAAAGTCCAAGATCACTCATTTTTATGTGCGGAATCACCAATAAAGCCATAAAACTTAGTGTCATAAACGGTGAGCCAAGTTCAGTTCCTAAAGATTTTGCCATTTGATCAATTTCGATGTACTCATTTGCTACCTGATATGGGTCAGCAATACTCATTAATCCAGCAACTGGAAGGCCGATCACTTTTGTTGCTTCTTTGTGAACACAGCTTATACCTCCTTGTTCCTGAACCACTAAATTGATTGCTTTTAAGATACTCTCGTCGTCTACTCCAACTGCAATGATATTGTGACTATCGTGCGCTACAGTTGAAGCTATGGCGCCTGTTTTAAATCCAAAAGACTGAATGAGTCCAAGTTTTGGCTTCGCTGCATGATAACGATTGTAGACCACAACTTTCAATACATCTTTTGTAGTGTCTGCTATAATTTCATTTTGATCAATCAATGGTTTTGCCCAAATTAAATTGGTGATGAGTTGGCCATCAATGGCATGTATAACAGGTACCAAGCCGTCTTTGGTAGGGTAATTATCTACAGACAATCTTAAGTCAGCTAAAACTAAAGGCTTGGCGTTAAATTGATTGATAGCTGTTGCTTGTATTGGTTCGATCAATGAATTCCCTTCTTTTGCTACTAACTGACCATCAATATAAGTTTCAATGACTTTGAAATTTTCTAAATCCTTTACCACAATCAGATTGGCAGGATCATTGACGCGTGCAAATCCAGTAGGTAATTTATAATGCAAAACTGGATTAATACATGCGGCCCTTAGTACATTGAAAATGTTAATGCCTTTGGCTACTGCTCTAGCGCACAATTGATTGATATGGCCTTCTAATAAACTGTCAGGATGTTTGTCATCACTGCATAACATTATTTTTTTAGGATGGTCGTCAATCAATTCATACAAAGCCTCGAAATTTTTTGCTGCACTACCTTCGCGAATCAAAATATGCATCCCAAAACTCAATTTATCAACTGCTTCTTCTAATGTAAAACATTCGTGGTCGGTACTAATGCCTGCTTCTATATATTGTTTTGCAAGATCGCCCATTAATCCTGGCGCATGACCATCCACTGGTTTGCCGATTTTATGTGCTGCTTTTATTTTTTGCATCACTTCCGAATCTTGATGTAATACTCCAGGGAAATTCATCATCTCACTTAAATAATAGATATCTGGCGAAGCTAAGAGCTGCGCAGTAGCTACACTGTCGATCGATGCCCCTGCAGTTTCAAATTGTGTTGCAGGCACGCAACTTGGTGCTCCAAAGAAAAAATGAAAAGGTACTTTTTTGCCATTGTCAATCATGTATTGTACACCTTCAAGACCACATACATTTGCAATTTCATGTGGGTCACTAATGGTCCCAATGGTGCCATGTACCACTGCGAGTCTCGCAAAAGAGCTAGGGACAAGCATGCTGCTTTCTATATGCACATGACTGTCTATAAACCCCGGCATGATGTACTGATTCGGTGCTTCAATTGTTTCTGTGATGGAAACAATTTGACCTTCTTGAATAAGTATTGTGGCTGGGTAGATACGCTTGTTGAGGATATCTACATATTGACCATGTAGGGTATTTGCTTGCATTGTGTTGCTTAGTAGGATGAATTAAAACCAATAACTAAGCTTAAAGATAAGCGCTCTATTCTTATTTTTAAATAAAGGATCTGTAAAATAGTTGTCAGTATACACCAAAAAGAAATCACTCATTGGTTTGTAGCGATATTGTAACCTGCTATTGATATTAAAATTATTGCTCTGTGTATTGTATTGAACAAAAGTGGTCCAAAAAAGCTGTGTGCTAAAATTATATTCCACTCGTGGTGCTATCAGTATCAATTTTGTACTACCGTATGTTCCAGGCAGTTGAATTTGATTTAACTGTGCATTTAAACGAAGGTTTAAATGTGGTTGACTTCTCCAACTTACACCTGCGCCAATGCCCTGAACTTTACCGTTATAAAATTGACCAATGGTGATTTCGGAAAACCATCCTAGTAGTTTTCTGGTGTCGGATACATAAGTAAAACCAAATTGTCCATATTGGTATTGTTTTGCCGGCAATGGCGTCCCATCTGTAAAACTAGTCGGGAATAGCAAATTGGTAATTGTATTGCTTAATTGAAGCCTAAGATTGGATGCGTTTTTGAAATCTGATTTTACTTGCAGTGTACTTTCCCATTCATTAAGGCTGTTGTCGGGGTTAAATACAGCGAAATTTTGAGCAGCAATTTCCATCTTGCCTATTTTGCTTTTCGCTGGCATGATTGTATAAGTCAATTCAGAAAACAATTGCTTAAATCCTACTCTAATACTTGTATCTCTCACCGCATCGTAATTGCTGATTCTTTGGACAAAACCCATATCTGTATAATAGTTTTTATCTATATTGGAAAAGTCAAGTACAAAGCCAAGATTTCTACCACTATAACTCAATCCAGCTTCTGTATAAGTATTCAGATCTTTAATAGTAGGCTTCATCGATTGGTTGTAATTGGCCCAATAGCTAAAACTACCTGCAGGATTTGAATATTCGAAGCTAATGCCAGCATTACGACCATACTTGTCCAATGGGTTCTTTTTTTCTTCTTCAACAGAGATGAAATTTTCTCTATTTAAAAAATAGCCCTTGATCATAGAACGTTTAAAGACCCTCTTTTGTAAAGTAAGTGCAGAAAAATTTTCAGGCGCGTAGTTGTCTTTTCTTCCTGTTTGCATATTCATTGCGCCTATTCTTACATCGGGTGATAAATTTCCAGATAGTCTAGCACCAAAAAGAATTGGAATTTTATTTCCTTGTTTATCTAAGCCTATTGTTCTTGAATAAAAAGGGCGAATAGGAGGGATGCCAAAACCAGCAAATAAATCTGCATTTTCTAAAAAGAAGGCCCTTCTTTCAGGTAAAAAAATACTGAATCGAGTGAGGTTGGTTACCTGATTGTCTACTTCTACTTGTGAAAAATCTGGATTGACAGTGAGGTCTAAATTTAAAGAAGAGTTCAAGGCGATTTTGGCATCAAATCCAAGATTACCCGTTGTTTCAGTTTTACTAGAAGCTTTGTCTGTACTCACTCCACCAGTTGCATAAGGAAGCAATATGATATTATTGGAACTTGCAGGAGGATTCGTTGGCCATTGCATTAAACCTGTGTAGCCTAGGTCATAAGATTTAAAATTTGGTGCAATTTTTGTCCAAGTACTATACTCGAAATTCTTGGCATCGATTCGTACAAAATTGACGCCCCAATTTTTATTTTCTGGATTGTATCGAATAGATTTTAGTGGTATGGCAATTTCTGCAATCCAATAATTGCCATAATCTCTGGTCATAGAAAACCATTTACTATCCCAACTAAAATTAATACCGCCGTCACTACTTCCAGTTAATTGGTCTTCTGATTGAACATTTGCAGCACTTACTACAAAATAAAATCCGTTTGTTTTTTGATTCAATGGATCCAAGATAATGCCCACACCGTCATTCCCATCATGTCCAATATCTCTTTTTAAACTTTTGATAATAGCAGTACCACTATCGTAAACCTTAAATCCAAAATAAATATTTTTATCATCAAACAAATATTTCACCTCCGTTTGCCTTTTGGGCGCACCAATATCATTCGGGAATTTTTTGTTGAATTGACTTACTGCTTCTACTGTATTCCAAGCAGGTTCATCCATCACGCCGTCCAGTTTAATAGCAGCTTTAGTTGGCTGAATGGTCAATTGAAAATTTTGCTGCATATTGGCATTGGACTGTGCCAAGCCTATGTGGCTTATTAAATTGGATGCCAATAATAGGCTAATGAGCGCAATTTTGTTCATGTAGTAGATTTGGATTTGCAAATATCCAATTCTTAAACGTAAGAACAGCGTGGATTGTTACAAATTGACAATAGGAGGGTTAAATGGCGCTTATTCTCGATCTAATAAATCTGGACGTCTTTTTTTTGTTCTGTCGAGTGCTTGTTCAGACCTCCAAATTTCTACTTTCTTTGGATCACCCTGAAGTAGGACTGGGGGCACTTCTAAGCCTCTAAAATCAGCTGGTCTAGAAAATACGGGCGGTGCTAATAAATTGTCTTGAAAAGAGTCTGTTAAGGCTGATGTTTCGTCATTCAATACACCAGGGATCAATCTACCTACTGCGTCAACAATCACAGCAGCAGCCAATTCTCCGCCACTTAATACATAGTCGCCAATTGAAAATTCCTGGGTCACATAGAGGTCCCTTATTCTTTGATCAATGCCTTTATAATGTCCACAAATAATTAAAATCCTATTTTTCAATGATAAGGTATTGGCATCTTTTTGTTCAAATCTTTTTCCGTCAGGTGTGACAAAAATAATTTCATCAAATTTTCCTCCTTCTTTTTGCAAATCATCAATTGCGTTCGCCAAAGGCTCACACATGATCACCATGCCAGCACCACCTCCATATTGATAATCGTCAACCTGTCCATGTTTATTGATGGCCCAGTTTCTTAGTTGATGTAATTTAATATGTAAGTGTCCACGTTCTTGAGCACGCTTCATAATGCTATGCGCAAATGGACTTTCTAATAGTTCAGGTAGTACTGTTAAGATTTCAATGGTCATGGCACAAAGATAATTGAGATTAGTCCAAAAATTCGCCTAAATCTCGACGGTTCTTCTTGGTTGGTCGCCCAATCTTGCTCAAGCGTTTACCAGTTTGAAATGTTGCTGCCACTTGCCTTACTCTTTCTAATTCTTCTACAGGTGTAAGGTCTTCATAATACTTGATCGCCTCTGCATAAGCCAGTCTGCTGTCAAGTAGTTGTGTAACTTTAAGTACCCAGTTCTTATGTTCGGTTCTTGCTTCGTAAATATCTCCAACAACAACATTGCGAGAAGCTTTTACGTTTTCTCCTTTAAGTTTGACGCGGCCTTTCTCTATGGCTTCAGTAGCCAAACTCCTTGTTTTAAAAACACGGATAGACCATAAGTATTTATCGAGTCTTAATTTTTCTTTCTTAATAACTGGAGCATTCATCGGCCTTATTTTTTTTCCGCAAAGTATTGGTGGAAATAAGGGATGGTTTCAATGCCTTTGTAGAAATTAACGATATCGTATTTTTCATTAGGGCTATGCAAGTTGTCACTATCCAATCCAAATCCCATGAATACAATCTTTAATCCAAGTTCTTGTTCAAATAAAGAACAGATTGGAATACTGCCGCCACCTCGAACTGGAATTGGGTCTTTGCCAAATGTAGTTGCAATTGCTTTTGCAGCACTTTGGTATTCGTGAGAATCAATTGGAGTGATATAAGGTTCGCCACCATGGTGTTCAAATGCTTCAACAGTTACATTGTCTGGTGCGATGGATTTAAAATAATTCAATACTTTTTCGGTGATGACTTTAGAAGATTGATTAGGTACCAATCTGCAAGAAATTTTTGCAAATGCTTTAGAAGGTAAGACGGTCTTAGCACCCTCTCCAGTATAACCTCCCCAAATACCATTCACTTCTAATGTTGGTCGAATGCCAGTTCTTTCGTTTGTACTATATCCCTTTTCGCCCCAAACATTTGCAATGCCTAAGTCTTGCATAAATTCTTTTTCATCAAAAGGCGCTTCTGCCATTTTAGTTCTTTCGGCAGGGCTTGATTCAATCACGTCATCATAAAATCCCGGGATCGTAATATGGTTATTTTCATCGTGACAAGACGCAATCATTTTTGACAATATCGTAATAGGATTCGCTACTGCACCACCATATACACCACTATGTAAATCTCTATTTGGGCCAGTTACTTCTATTTCTATATAACTTAATCCTCTAACACCAATATCAATTGAAGGCGTGTCCATGCTGATCATTGCAGTATCACTAATTAATATCACGTCAGCTTTTAGTAATGCCTTGTTGGCTTTAACAAAGCTAGCAAGATTAGGACTTCCTATCTCTTCCTCTCCTTCAATTACAAATTTAACATTGGTACACATGCTATTGGTCTTAGTCATGATCTCCAATGCTTTAACATGCATATAGAATTGGCCTTTGTCATCACAGGCGCCTCTTGCAAAAATTTTGCCATCAATGATGGTTGGTTCAAAAGGCCCACTATTCCAAAGTTCCAATGGGTCGGCTGGTTGCACATCATAGTGTCCGTATACCAAGACAGTTGGAAAACTAGGATCCACTATGATTTCTCCATATACGATTGGGTGTCCTTCTGTTTCATAAATAGTTGCCACTTTTGCGCCAGCATCTTTCAATGATTTTGCAACCGCATTGGCACATGCCAACATATCCCCATTATGCTCTGACTTTGCGCTTACACTTGGTATGCGTAAAAGGTCCAATAACTCTGTTAAAAAACGATCTTTATTTGCTTCTTGAAATTCCTTCCATGCGTTCATAACCTATCTATTTATAATTGATGTTTTAAATCTGATAATACATTTTCAATCGTCCAGTCTAATTTTTGTTCATGCGGTGCTTTTCTTTGCGGGCAATCCGATACAGAACAGATAGGGCAGCTATAAGGCATACATCCATCTGTGTGAACAAAGAATTCAATGCTTGACCCAAACTTATCTTTGATTAAATTAGTGAAATCTTCTACCACTTGGTGCGCCTCATTCACATTCAAATACCATGGCACAGTTAAATGACAATCTATATGCATTAAGCTGCCGTATTTGATCACACGTAAATTGTGTAGATCTACCCAGCTCACATTTCTGTTTTTATTTAATTCTGTAATGACTTCTTCTAATAATGCGAGGTCTGCTTCGTCCATAATGCCAGCCAAAGAAGCCCTGATGATTTGATAGCCGTTGTAGATAATCCAAAAACTCATTAAGATAGCCAAGACAGCATCTATGCCAGTGATGTTCGTGAACAACACAATGCCGATTCCAATTGTAACTGCAAATGTGGTGAAGCTGTCTAAAATTAAGTGTTGGCCACTTGACACTAATGCAAGTGATTTATTCTTCTTGCCCATTCTCTTTGCAATTAAACCAGCAAATAAATTCAAAAAGGCAGTTGCTAATAATACCCAAATCCCATTGTCAAGACTGTGTAATTCAGTTGGGTGAAAAAATGCATCAATGGCCTCGTAAAAAATAATCAAACCCGCCGTAATGATCAGGCTTCCTTCAAAAGCAGCAGAAATAAATTCAGCTTTGCCATGTCCATATGGATGTTCTTTGTCTTTTGGCTTAGAAGCTACATATAAACTATATAAACCTATCGCGCCAGCTAAGACATTGACAATGCTTTCTAAAGCATCAGACAAAACTGAAAGCGAGTGTGTCATGAAATAAGCGACAAACTTAAGTACAAAGAGAATGATACTTAAGGATGTGACGTAGAACTGAATTTTTAGATTCTGTTTAGCTGCTTGCAAAGTGATGGATTGTTATTGTATGATTACTTAGTTGTGTTATACCTGTTTTCAACAAATTTCCAGTTTACTAAATTCCACCAATTGGTAATATAGTCTGCTCTTTTATTTTGGTATTTTAAGTAGTAAGCATGTTCCCATACATCTAATCCTAATAATGGGTAGCCTTTTGTTTCAGCAATATCCATTAAGGGATTGTCTTGATTTGGAGTTGAACAAATTGCTAACTCATTCTTATCGTTCAGAATCAACCAAGCCCACCCACTCCCAAATCTATTCTTTGCTGCTTCTGAAAATGTTTTTTGAAAATCAGCAAAACTGCCAAATGATTTTTCTATTGCTTTAGCTAAATTTCCACTAGGGGTTGTAGCTGGAGCGGGTTGCATGGATTGCCAAAACAATTCGTGGTTATAGTGGCCACCTGCATTGTTTCGCATTTTAGTTGAATATTTGGAAATGCTACCTAGCAAATCTGAAATCGTTTTATTTTTTGTATCTACATGCTCTACAACACATGCGTCATTCAAATTTTTTGTATAACCTGCGGCATGTTTTGTATGATGAATTTCCATGGTCATAGCATCAATAAAAGGCTCTAGCGCGTTGTATGCGTAGGGAAGTGGTTGTTGCAGATAGTGAATAGTTTGACTACTTTGAAATCCACCTAATTGATTGATAAGGGGCATACTTGCCATTGCAATACTTGCTTTGCCAGTTTGTTTGATAAACTGACGTCGGCTGTTAGTAGAAGTAGACATAGGATTATTTTTTAAAGTACTTCTGTAAAGTTACTTTAATTGGCTGTAAAAAACGGTAGTAAAATTCTTGATTGAACAACTGTGAATCTCGCATTGCTTTATAGGTCAAGAACAGTCCAATCGGAATCAAAAACAAGCTTGAAAGCCACATGCCTGCATAGACGGACCATTGTTGTGATTTGGCCAATTTTTCTCCAAAATTATTGAGTAGAAAAAAGATCACAAAAAAGGCAATCGCTGATACCATCGGGGTGCCCAAGCCACCTTTTCTAATAATAGAACCAAGCGGTGCTCCAATTAAGAAGAGTACAATACAAGCAAAGGATAATGTAAACTTGCGATGCCATTCAATCGCATGCATGGTACTTGAATGTTGTTGTTCATTATAGATGGTTGCAAGACTTGCTAAATTATTCTGTAGTGAAGAAAATTGGTATCCAGCAGCTTCGGTGATCGTCATGCGCTCAGAAGGCTGTATAATGTCATTAAAATTTTTTACTGGAACGACTTTTGCTTTTTTGAAAAGTTGGGCGCTGTCCTTTAACAACATAAATTTTAAATAAGGATATAGCTCTGTAGTAGCTTTTTTTATAAAGAAGCTATCCATCGACTGAATCGAATCAATGGCTTTTTCTAATTGTCGAACACTCAACATTTTTGGATCATAAATCACGTCTGAAGTTTTATTCATTTGGAAAGTCTTCAGATCAAAAACCTTTTTATATTCTTTAAAGTAAAGCCTAGTAAATTCTGTATTGGTCGTAGCCCTGTATCCTTTTTCTTGATAGCGCCATCCGTTGTACAAAACGAATTCTAAAAACTTCTTATCGGGTGTAACACGCATTACACCTGACTTTGCCATGATCATATTGTCTTGTAGTCCAAATCTTTTTTCAAAAATAACAATGTCTCTAATGACACTATCATTGGATTCTTTCTTTCCAAGTTTGATCACATACCCATCTATCTTATCGTAAAAGACGCCTTCTTTTAAGTCGATTGCTGGCTTAGACACAATGATCTCGTACTTCAAAGTAGTCAAGCGCATTTGTGAAACTGGAATGATATTATTCGCTAATAAAAAAGCAATACCAGCTAAGAAGATTGCAAAAATAAAAAGTGGACGCATGAAACGTACCAATGGAATTCCTGCAGATTTGATAGCTATCAATTCGAAGCTTTCTCCAAGATTGCCAAATGTCATGATCGAAGAAAAAAGCAAGGCCAATGGAATTGCAGTCGTCAACATACTTACAGAAACGAGTCCTACTAATTTCAATATAATGAAAGTGTCTAGGCCTTTGCCCACAAGGTCGTCAATGTATAGCCAAAAGAATTGCATGGTCAGCACGAAAATCGAGATGGTCAATGCTGCCAAAAAAGGTCCAATGAAGGCTCTAAGAATTAGTATGTCTAATTTTTTGAACAAAATTGTAGTACTAGCTACCTATTCTA
>ERZ650308.520-NODE-520-length-20826-cov-4.549372_pt1 | contig 20826 bp, 24 predicted proteins | sample MGYA00376244_ERZ650308 | MGnify/ENA primary metagenome ERZ650308 (study PRJEB26733, sample SAMN07839295) | wastewater metagenome | biome: small river; feature: stream; material: water | place: USA: North Carolina | collected 2016-04-26 ... | reverse complement strand
TAGCTAATATAATAAACCTTTTGCCAAGGATAGTGCCTATTATAGAAAATACAATACAATTTCAAAACTTGCAGAAAAGGTTGGTAAGATAATCCAGACAAACGAATCCAATGATAGAACAGATCAAAAACAAGTTCTTGCTTCTCGATACTAATATTCTTATTGATTCCTCAAAATACCCTGAGGATTTTCAGGGTTTCTATGATTCACTCAAAAAATTAAACGTCAGCTCTGTTCTGGACCAAACAGTAAAAATGGAATTCATGAGAGGTGTTCAAAACAAGGAGCAGCAGGAAAGCTTTAATAGCTTTCTAGAAGCCTTATTTGGAAAAGGACATTTAGTTCTTCAGCTTGATAATTCAATAATTGAAATGGCAAGTAAACTTGCAATTATATACGGCAGAAATAAAAAGTCTGCAGAAATAGGAGATTATTTTATTGCAGCGCAAATGTGTAAGTATTCAAGTAGTTCTGAAACCCTTTTTCTTGCAACCAGAAACAACGATGATTTTCCACGGTTAGTGTTTGATAGAATACATATTTATACTATTGATGTTAAAAAAACTGATCAAATTATCAATATAGGAATATATAAATTCAATAAGGAAAACTTTGATAATCAATATAAATATACTTTTATTATCATTTTAAATAGCAACGGAATTCAATTTTAGTGTCACCTATAGTGTCACCTAATTTGAATTTAATTCGTACCTTTCCAAAAAGGGAAGGAACCATGCCACGTAAACCACAAGTCAATTTTAGATTAAAGCCAGAAGGCAAAGATGGATTTTCAAATATCGTATTAGACTTTGCTTATCAAAAACGCAGATTAAGATATGAGTTTGGGCAATCGGTAAAGCCGATGGATTGGAATGAGAATAAACAAAGAGTTAAGAACAAACTAACCACTACTAATGACGGAAAGTTTGCCTTAAATGATATGCTTGACAACTTAGAGACTGCTTGTTTGCGTGCTTATTCTGAAGCCCTAAAAGATGGAATACCTGACCCAATTATTTTAAAACGAGCCCTTGATTTACTTATTGACAAGAATCATAATAAGGCAAGTGATCCCAATAAGCCGACTCTTTTTACACTTGCCCAAAGGTTTATCAATGGAGAGATTAAATTTAAAGGAAAGGATAAAAGTAAAGAAACCTTGGACAATTATGCTGCTGTAGCAAAGCATCTTAGAGAATACCAAGCATATTCAAAAAGCAGAGTAGATTTTGATACAATTGATCTGGACTTTTTTTATTCCTATGTAAACTATCTAAAAAATATAAGGAACTTGAAAGTGAATACGGTAGCTAAGGATATTGCAATTATTAAAGTGTTTATGGGAGAGGCGGTGGATTTAGAGTATACCGATAATATGAAATTTAAGCACAAGAAATTTGCATATAATGAAGAAGATACTGAGCATGTGTATTTAACAGAAGATGAACTTGCTAGATTATATGCGTTAAAGATCACTAACAAGAAACTAGATGAAGTACGAGACCTATTTATATTTGGTGCATGGGTTGGATTAAGATTTTCGGATTTTAGCAACATTAAACCTGAAAACATAATCCAAATAGATGGAGACTATTTTATCAAAACGATCACTCAAAAAACCAAAGAGCTTGTAATTATACCATGTAATCCAGTGATCATGGAAATTTTTGAAAAATATGCAGACCGACTGAATAAGCTACCTAAGACTATTAGTAATCAGAAATTCAACGACTATATAAAAGATGTTTGCAAATTGGCTGAGTTAAATGAAGTAGGAAGAGTCAGCTCAAGGCCAAAGGATATTTTGGCCGATTTAGTTTCCAGCCATACGGCTCGAAGGTCATTTGCAACCAACTACTATTTACAGGGATTTCCAACCATTGACTTAATGAAGATCACTAGCCATAGAACGGAACGTTCTTTCTTGAAATACATTAGGGTAAGTAAACTTGATACAGCTAAGAGGTTGAGTGAGCATATAAAGTCGAATTGGAGTAAGAAGCTAAATTCAATCAACTAGTTAGATTATAAATCGAACATATTTAACTTTTAATTATATTTTATTACTCTGCCGATTATTTCCATTTTATAATACTTCAGTGAATCATCAGTTATTAATACGAGCTCTTTTTTTACAGGACCAATAAAGCCTTTACTATTAAAAGTTGCATTAATAAATATATGTTTTTTTGCATCAATTTTTTTTGGATATTTAACTATTGTACATCCACAAGTAGTTGACACAGAAAAAATATTAACACTTTTATTCGAAATATTTTTTATCTCGAAATTTATAGAAATTGTCTTCCCTTCTACTATTGATCCAATGTTTACAGATTTATTTTTAATGCTCAAGGATCCAGTTGGTAAATTACTTGGATTAAAATTATTATAAGTACCAAGAAAAAATATAATTATAAGTTGAAAAAGTAAATTCATGATTTATTTAATTATTGGGACATTGTAAAATGGCCCCATTTTATCAATATGATTCATTGAAACATCTCTTATAGGGAAATTGTGATAAATTTTTTTAATTTGATATTTTCTTTTTAAGTCTGAGTTATTTAGTTTAATTATTTTGATATTAGAAAAATATGTATTGTCGATTCTTTCAATTATGGTTTCATTTACATCCTCATATACATACTTTTGATTAAGGACGAGAGGGTGTGGCATATCATCGAAATATACGAATTTTACACTTCCAGATATCTCAATAAATTTTTTAATATTCTTATTATTTAATATAAAATCACTTTTCTGTTTAAAATCAATTTTAATTAGTTTTAAATCTTTTATTCTCACATATAAAGTTTTTTCCAATGAAAATAAATCTAACCCACCTACACCAGTAATTGATCTGTTAAGTTTATTGATTAGCGTTTTTGACTCTATTTTTTTGGGTTTGTATTCAATCACAAAAACACTATCACCATCTAATGACGTTAAACTTGAAATTTTACAAGCAGCAATTGGAAATTCGCTATTTGGTAATGCTATGAACCAATAAAAAAGACCTCGTTCAAATTCAGTAAAAGTTATAGGTGTATTAGACCCTTGAATATCAATAAATGAAATCGTGTCATTGTAATTATTAAAGAAAGCACCATACCAAAGTGTCCTACCTTTCAAGTAGCTTTTCATGCCTTTAGATGTTAATCCCTCATTATGTGCGTATCCTTTAATAATAAATTCCTTAGGATCATTATGATTTTTTATGATAATAGTACTTTTTTGAAAATCTGATTCAAAAGGTAAATCTGCGCTTTTAAATTTAATTTTATTAACGAAGTTGTCCCAATTAAAAAACGACTGAACAGTTACCTCCGGCAATGTGTATTCTTCCTTGTATAGTTTGATAGAATCACTTTTGTATTCTAAAATAGAAATGTTTTTACTTTTGAACCCAATTGCACTAATGGTTAAACTATCATTTTTTGTATGACTATTTTTTATTATTATTGAAAATTGACCATTTTTATTAGTGATTGCATTATATTTATTTATAGAGTTATTAATTAATACACCTTCTAATGGTAAATTTGTTGTTGCATCGTAAATTATTCCATTTAAATTAAATTCATTTTGCGCATTACCTATTAGATTTTGTGTAATTAAAATAATTATTATTATAGTTGTTTTAATTTGCATAATTTTATTTGATTATCATTTTCTTTTAAAATTCCATAAATTGATGAACCATTTTGACCAATATATTTAAAATTATTTGGAATCTCGGTTTCATTTATAAGATCAAAACCCTCATACATCTGTAAATATTTTTTCTTTTTTGAATTGTTATTTACTATTCTGCATATAAGTTCATTTTTAAATAAGAACAATGATTCTATCAAATTAGCTCTACTTTCAAGTTTAAGGTATTTTTCTCTATCAAATGCTATCTCTAGTCCATTGTTGTAAATTCTATTTGGATGAAATTTACTAGATAACCCGAATGCATATTTTTGAATATATTTTTGATTATAAACATATATTAAACTATCTGCTGCGAATTGAATATAAAATAGTGAATCTTTTTTAATGAGATAAGCTGCGTCTTGGACAGATAGGCAACAACTATCTTTATAAACTGAACTTCTGGTAATCGGTATTGGAGTGATATTAACTTTGTCTGAATTAATTATTCCAAACGGCCTAGCTTTTTTGAAGTATATTAATGAATTATATGGATTAAATGCTGGCGCCTCAGATTCAATACTTACCACAACTTCATTATTAGAAATTTGAAAATAATTTTTATTACGTTCATTTAGTTCATATACAGTCATATTATTTGCATTGGGAATTGCCAACATTGAGCTTAACTTTTCACCTCCAATGAATTCAATCTTTTTTATCAATTGAATTTCAAAATTATAATCTAAAAATGCTATTTCTCTTCCAAAAATTGATAAATATCCATTTGATGAAGTAGTTATAGAATATGGCATTGTGAATTTGTCATAATTTATGGATTTATTTAAACCTCCATTTTGAAATAAAATTTCCCCCAAATCATTTATCAATGTTATTGTATGAAAAAGGTTATCATATATAAGAATTGTCGAATCTATATATAAAATATTGCCATTACCTGAGTAATTATATTTTGGAAATGGTATAATAGTTTTTATAAAATGTATAGATGTGTCAATTTTTTTTAAACTAGTTTCTATTTTCCATTTCTCTTCATTTTTTATATCATTATCTTTATTTTTATAGGTTGTACAGCTGTATAATTGAATTAAAAGTATAATACTAATGGCTATATATTTATATAATTTCATCATAAACAAGTTAATTTATAAACATCCTTGATCTATACCAAGGATGTTTATTTAAGTTTTGATTTTGAACTAGCAACCTGATCCTAATGTAGAACAGGATGGTCTAAAACTAATACAAGCCCCAGATTGACATACTCCATTTTTACAACGATTTTGTGGATTTTCAGGACAAAATAGATCTTCAATCGACTCTACTAAATCTTTTATAATTTCTACTCCAGAAATTACCTGTCCAACAGTTCCACCGTCTTCCGCGTGGGTTGCATTGCTGCCTGTTAATGCAGGCACAACCATCATTAATGACATCATAGTTACAATAACTAGTTTTTTAATTTTTTTCATACATTAATTTTAAAAATTTTGACTCTTGTCTAACACCATAGAGTCTAATATTCAGCGGTTTTTTTACTTTCTTTACTGAAAGGGTATCTTTTAATATTATTTATGGATTTGTATTAAATAGCTTATTTATATATTTTACGAGAATAAATTTTATTCAAATAGCTAACCTGATTTTTTATTTTATTTTAAACATCAACTCTAATATCATTAAAACTAAATTTTACTAAATTGTAAACAAATTAATTATGCGAAACTCAATTTTCTATATGTAAGACATCCAAGGATTAAGTATATATACTGAATCTCTAATTCGTTTTATTACGAATAAGCTTCAAAATATTTTTAATCATTTATAACCATTTTTTAAATTAAATACTATTTATTTTATTTAACATATAGAATAGCTCAATATGCATTGTGAATTCTGAAATACATGTAATACATTATTACATTTAATTCTATGGGAATAAGTTCGCTCAAGAATTTATTATTTAATCCCAAAACTATCATCGATGAAAAACACAATCAATCTTTTCGAAAATCCAATTAGCATTTCAACATTAATTGAAATGACAAACAAGACATTAACGGACTCTATTTCATTTCTTGAAGGAGTTTCATGTTTTGAATCAGGCCCAGTTATGCCAAACAACTAAAAAATCTGTGGCGGTATATTTTTACCGCCACTTTATTATTGTAATGGAAAAATTGAACATATATAATGATAATGACTTGATGGGTAAATATAATCTCGTAAGTGCGGGTTTATATAATTTCCTCCCAGATCTAGAACTTGAAAATCATGAATCGATATTTAAAAATATTTTATTTCATCAAAAAAGGGGGATAGAAAATCAGAAAAATTTTAGTCATTTAGATCAGGCCGAAATATTAGGACTAAAGTCAGAAAATGATTCTTATAAATTGCATCAAAGTATATTTTGCTCATTTCACTTGGGCTCATATAGGTTAATAAATCTTTTTCTAATAAAATATAAAATTGCCTATACTTTAGTTATATCGAAAAGACTCTTAAAGGAACAAGGCAATGATTATCTAGACTTTTATACGAAACAGTGTGACAGTGATGAAGTTAGATTCGAGGTTATCGACGCAGACTCTCCCACTTCTACTATTAACATGGTAAAACACTTAAAAAAAGGGAGAAGTTTGCTTATTTATACTGATGGAAATCTAGGAACTGGGGTTGACATAGAAAATAGTAGAAACACATGCCTTATAAATTTTTTGAATCAAAGAATTTATGCAAGAACTGGAGTCGCATATTTATCTTATTTGTTAAGTGTTCCAATTATTCCTGTGTTTTCATATATAAATACACAAAAAAAGGATGTACTAAAATTTGAAGAAATAATAATGCCAGACCCAAATGGCACTAAATTAGAATATTGTAATTATGTAACAAGATTAATTTATGGAAATGCTGAAGCATTAATACGAAAATATCCAGATCAGTGGGAGGGGTGGTTGTATTTGCATAAAATTGCAGTTATTGATAAAATTTTTGAAAATAAGAGAAGCTGCGTTAATCTAAAAAATACATCAAATACAAATTTAATTTTTAACAAATTAGATTTTGGATTGTTTCAAATTGGGAGTACTTATTATTTATTTCAAAAGAAGGGTTATAAATCTTACAAAATCCAAAAATATTTATATAAATTGTTACTTGATAACATTAGGACATTAAAAAAAATACAAATCGAAAACCACGAAACGCTTAACTACTTAATTAAAAATGAAGTAGTAATTAATTATGCACATAATAAAATATAATAAGAAATTGGTTTTCATCCATTTGTTATCTTGGCTCTCACATTCCATATTTCTATATATAACAAACCTTTTTACCAGACCCGATGCTAGTTATTACAAAGTTATTCTATTCTTAATTCCATTCGTTTTAACCTTTTATTCAAGTCTTTATTTCCTTAAACTTTTCCAAAAATTCAATTGGATTAGATTTATTATTTCTTTTATAAGTGTTTTTATAGTAATGAGTTTTTTTGGATACGGATTTATGTATAAGTTATTACCTTGGTTAAATATAATAATCTATAAGAATGCCGATTTTAAACTTTTTCTACAGAATTCAATACTCGGATATTTTCAATATTTCTTATACGCTTCTTTATATTTCTACTTTATTGAAACGATTAAAAAATCAAAACAATTGATTGATTTAAAAGAAGAAAATTTGTTGATTGCAGAACAAAAATTTCAAAAAGAATTAGAAAATTCATTACTAATTCAAAATGAGCTAAATGCTCAAAAAGAAAAACTACAATTTGAATACGCTTTTTTAAGAGCGCAAATCAATCCTCATTTTCTTCATAATACACTTAATGTGTTATTTTCACAGGCATTTAACTATTCATCTGAATTAGCTGATAACATTCAAAAGCTTTCAAAGTTAATGCGCTATTCACTTGAAAGTTTTGAATATGAGAGTGGGAAGGTATATTTAAAAAAGGAGCTAGAACATCTCCAAACATTACTTGAAATTCACAATATTAGATTTGCTGGAAGTACATCAATTAAGTATGAAATTACTGGTGAATTATCTGATCAAATGGTTCCTCCTTTATCTATCATGACTATTGTAGAAAATGCCTTTAAATATGGAAATTTGAAAGATCAGGCACATCCCCTAGTAATTAAGATTGAACTTAATAATAATGAAGTTTACCTTTATTGCAGTAATAAGAAAAAGAAAAATAATTTATCATTAAATTCGACTAATATTGGAATTAGTAATTTAGGAAAAAGATTAGACGTTGCTTTTAAAGATAAGTATGAAATGAAAGTTTCAGATATTGAAGACATATATATATTCGAGCTAAAGATATTAAACTAAAATTGTATGATTAGGTGTTATATACTTGATGATGAACAGCCTGCTATTGATGTTATTAAAAAATACATAAGCAAAATTCCAGAACTTTTGCTTGTTGGTACTAATACTAATCCTCTAAATGCTATTGATTTTATTAGTAAAAATAATATTGAATTAGTTTTCTTAGATATCCAAATGGATGAAATGAATGGATTAGAGGTGATAAAAATTCTGGGGAATAAATATAAATATATTTTATGTACCGCTTATTCAGAATTTGCTATAAATGGATATGAATTAGATGCTGTCGATTACTTGCTCAAACCGATAACTTTCGAAAGGTTCGAACGAGCCTTAATTAGAGTTGATAAAAGAATTAATTCAATAAGTAAGTATAGTCAGACATCAATTGATGAATATATTTATGTAAAGACTGAGTCTAAAGGTAAAATGTTAAAAATCGATTTATCAGATATATTATATATTGAAGCGAAAAGTAATTATGTTGCATTTCATTTGGAACACAAAAAAATATTATCACATATATCATTAAAAAATTTAGAGGAAAAATTGTCACATTTAGATTTTTTACGAGTTCATAAATCCTTTATAATTCCCTTGAAAAGAATTACAACTGTTCAAAATTGTGAGATACAGTTGAAACTTGTAGCCACACCAATTCCATTAAGTGCTTTCTATAAAGAGTCTTTCTTTAAAAAAGTTTCGAATAATTTTCTAGGGTAATCGTTGGCCCAGACTGTTTTCAATTTATTTTATGTTATTGATATTTATTAGGTATAAATACTTAATGTGATGATTTTCACATATCGAAAATGTGATTTCACATAATTTATTTTAGTTTTTTATATGTCAATACTAAATTCACATTGTACTAGTATTGATTTTAATCCATATTTGATCAATAAATAATAATGGACACTGGTAGTGTGTATTACTACTTCGAGTAGCCTTACAGTCGAGCAACTAGCTAAGCTGGAGCCTTTCAGTAATGAAAGTAAACAAATCCGCTGAACATTTTACTCCATGGCGTTAGACAGGAGTTATAAAATTAATTTATTATCAAATGAAAAATTCAATAGTTGAGTTACATCAAATGAATCTAACTGAATTAAACTACCATGAATCAGAAAATACTTCTGGAGGATGGTTGATATTACTTGCAGCAGCTATAGAAATTGCAGCTTTAGCTATAGAAGTTGGATCAGTAGCACTTGCTACAGATATGATTATTAATCCAGATAGATATAAAGCATATTATCAAAAAGGAGCTGCTGGAAATTAGTTTTTTAATCTAAAATAAATGCAAATGAAAGAAATTAAAAATTACAATTTAACAGAAATTGAAAATAATGAAGCGTTAAATATTTTTGGAGGAATGAATCCAGCAGAATGGATTATGTATAAAGCTGGTCAATTAAAGTATAATTTTTCAACTTGGTTAAATTCAAGTCAGTTACCTAATTTAAGTGATAACATTGACGATTATCATTTTTTTAGTTAAACTATACTACCTTAATTACTAGGCTGAAAGGTCTAGTAATTTTTAAAATTTATTTATGAAAATAGAAAAATTTATTCTAATACTTACATTAATATTATGGATTTTTGTTAGGTTTTATTTAAGACAAATTGTGCAAAATTTTAAGGTATTTGATTTTTGGTTTACTGATAGTTACCCAAGTTTTGCATTGGTTTATGGCTATTGTATTTTTAAATATTTACAGAATAAAAAAGAGAATATTAAGTTTATAGTTTTGGGGGTGACTTTAGGAGGTATATTATATGAAGTTATTGGACAAAAAGTCTTAGATTTTGGCACATATTCTAATTCTGATGTAACGTATACAATTTTGGGCGGAGTCGCGTCATTTTATTCTTTAAATTATTTTTCCAAAAAAACTCAAACAATAGCATTCACTCAATCTAATTTACTTTGACTGATTATTTAAGGTACTTTAAAAAATATACTATAGTAAAATAATGAAATTTAAAAAAACACTAATTATTTTAGGTTCATCTTTGATTTTATTTCAAATATACAAAATCATAAAAAACACATTTTCTTTTGATCTTGATTCAACAAATATGGGAAAAATTGAATACGTCATATATTATATTAGTGGATTAATTGGCTACAATATATTTGCTTTAGTTGGTCTTCTAATGATAATAATTGCATTAAAAAGAAAATATAATTAATTCAAGTATAACTTTAAAATGATAAAATATCTCAAATTATTTATTGAACAAATTAAAAACCTACTTACTTATTTTTCGATTTATTTATTGATCACAATAATATTTTTTCCACTAAATAATTATTACAATAAGTTTCAAATTAATGAAAAGTATGGGAAAGAATTTTCAATTACTTTCCTACTAATTACACTGACATTTTGTATTATATATTTATTTATAAAAAAAGATATCATTTTTGTAAACAAACTAAAAAAAATTGATTTAAAAATAATTTTGCTCTCTTTTTTATTTCCATTTTTGATAACATTTAGCATTTCTATTATAGAACAAAAAAACTATATATTTAAATTATTTTAATTCAGATATATTTTATCTTTTTATTTCCTTTTTTATTTATGCATTATTTGAAGAGATTATATGCAGATTCGCAATATTAAATAGAGGTTATAATTCTACTATTCAATATTTTAAAATTTTAACTTCCAGTTTGTTATTTTCAATATTCCATTTTAGGAATAATTCATTTGGCGCAATATCTTCTTTTATTCTTTTTTTAAGTGGCGTTGTTTTGTCTATTATTTATTTGAAGACTAATTTACTTACTGTGTCATTGCCACATACTCTTTGGAACCCTGCTTCTTCAATAGTAATTGGAGGAAATTTAAGCGGTCTTAAGGTCAATTATTCTTTATTTACTTTTGTTCATTTACAAGATAATATAATTAATGGAGGAGGATTTGGGATTGAAGGGTCTATAATTACATTAATAATTCTTCTTGGTATATGTTTAATTACAATTTTAAAAAAACGCAATCTAACTACTATAAATGAACAAGATTGAGACTATTTATTTTTTGAATGGTAAAACTTCTTATTTGTACATTATTATCATATTGTGTATTATATCATTTCTTACATCCCTCCCCTTTATCCATACCGATATTTCGATTAAGTCTACTGGTATTACTCGGCCTGTTACAGAGCGTACAGAGGTTAAACCGATAATGACGGGGATTATTGAAACTATATTTTACAAGGAAGGTGATAAGGTGGAGAAAGATGCAGTGATACTTAGATTAAAAGACCCCAATACTAAGGGTAAGGTAATCTTAAACAACTTTGAGATTAATCAACGTGAGCAGTTTATACATGATTTGAATATTTTAACCACTTCATTAGAATTGGACAACACTACTTTAGATAAAATAACCGCTCCTTTATATAAACAACAATTAACCAAGTTTACGCACCAAAAACAGGACTTAGAAGCGTCTATAAACAAAGCGAAAAAAGAATTAGACATTAATACACCTCTTGCCAAGGATAAAATTATCAGTGGCAAGGAGTTTTACGATATACAAATCAACTATCAAAAGTTACTATCTTCCTATAAAGCGTTTGTGCAGGAACAACTTAGTACTTGGCAACAGGAGTTAGCTCGTTATAAATTAGAACTCTCTCAATTCAAACAAACACTTAATGTGATTAATACTGATGCTTCATATTACTTGGTTAAAGCACCCACATCAGGTGTGATACAAGGTATTAATACAAGGTACCAAGGGGGATTATTACAAGCTAATGAGACCTTGTGTACTATTTCACCCGAAGGCGACTTAATTGGCGAGTGTTATGTTCCCACTCGTGATATTGGTCTTTTAAAAGTTGGTCAGCCTGTGAGATATCAAATGGAAGCATTTGATTATAACTACTTTGGAGTACTAACAGGAAAAGTGGCAATGATTGACAATGATTTTACTGTCATTAATAATACTCCTGTTTTTAAAGTAAGGTGCAGTTTTGATAGTACTCAACTACATTTAAAAAATGGATTTACGGGTAAACTAAAAAAAGGTCTCAACTTTCAAGCGAGGTTTATTGTAGCTCGTAGGTCTTTATGGCAACTATTATATGATAAAATGGATGATTGGTTAAATCCCAACGCTCCACCTAATACCACAACTGCCTCCAATTGAATAATTCTTCTAAAATAAAACAAAGGGACATCACCGATTGCGGTGCTGCTTGTTTGGCATCCATTGCAGCACACTATCAGTTGCAAATGCCAGTGAGTCGTATTCGTCAATATGCAGGTACTGACAAAAGAGGAACCAATGTGCTTGGATTAATTGAGGCTGCCGAGAAATTAGGTTTTCAAGCGAAGGGTGCAAAAGGAGCATTAGATAGTTTAACCAAAATCCCATTACCTGCCATTGCACACGTTATATTAAAAAATGGTCTCCATCATTTTGTTGTAATAATTAAAGTAACCAAGAAGGATATTACTATTATGGATCCTGCAGATGGTCAGTACCATAAAAAGAAGATAACTGAGTTTGAGAAGGATTGGAGTGGTGTAATTGTGTTGATTCTTCCCGATGAGGGATTTGCTAAAGGAAATGAAACCACTTCTAATACTAAAAGGTTTTGGCAGTTGATAATGCCCCATAAGGGAATTATGATACAGGCATTAGTTGGTGCGGTAGTGTATACTATACTTGGGTTGTCTACCTCCATTTATATGCAAAAGCTCATTGACTTTGTATTACCAGATGGGAATATCAGACTCCTTAATCTGCTGAGTATTGGAATGATTGTGATACTCATTTTTCAGGTGTTTATCGGAACCTTTAAAACCATATTGGGTTTACAAACAGGTCAACAAATTGATGCAAGGTTGATTCTTGGGTATTACAAACACTTACTAAAACTACCTCAACGCTTCTTTGATACTATGCGGGTTGGAGAGATTACAAGCCGAATTAATGATGCTGTTAAAATAAGGATGTTTATTAATGATGTAGCATTAAACATGATAGTAAATGTCCTAATAGTTGGTTTCTCCATAGCATTAATGTTTCTTTATTATTGGAAGTTGGCGGTCATAATGCTCTGTATAGTTCCAATATACCTAATCATCTATTGGATTAGTAATACAGTAAACAAGAAGTGGCTAAGAACATTAATGGAAAATAGTGCAGAGTTAGAGACGCAACTTGTTGAGAGTATAAGTACCGCAGGTACCATTAAAAGGTTTGGGATTGAGGAGTATGCCAATACCAAGACAGAGAACAAGTTCTATACTCTACTTAACTCTATTTATAAAAGTGGAATAAAAGGACTTTATCTAGGGACTAGTGCTGATTTAGCTACAAGGTTATTTACCATACTCATACTTTGGGCAGGTGCTTACTTTGTAATTAATAGAGAACTTACTCCCGGAGAATTATTGTCCTTTTATGCACTAATTGGATATTTCACCGGCCCAGCAAGTTCACTAATTGGAGCCAATAAAAGCATACAGGATGCCTTAATTGCTGCTGACCGTTTGTTTGAGATTATTGACTTGGAGATTGAAAGTAGTGACCATAATAAAGTTGAACTTACTCCTGAGTTAATTGATGACATTCATTTTAACAATCTTCATTTTAGATACGGTACAAGAGCAATGGTATTTGAGGGACTGAACCTTACAATCAAAAGAGGTAGCTCCACAGGTATAATTGGGGAGAGTGGTAGTGGAAAATCTACCTTACTATCCTTACTTCAAAATCTGTACCCATTAAAAGAAGGTAATATCACTATTGGTGGATTAGACCTTCAACACATATCTAATAAGAGTTTAAGAAAAGCAGTATCTGTTGTGCCACAGCAAATTGATTTGTTTGCAGGCACAGTAATAGAGAATATAGCAATTGGAGATTATGAACCTGATATGCAAAGGATACTTGAACTATCTAAAATGCTTGGAATTAGTGATTTTATTGAACAATTGCCATCAGGGTATAATTCAATACTTGGAGAACAAGGTGTAAACCTCTCCGGTGGACAAAGACAAAGGATAGCAATTGCAAGAGCATTGTACCGTAACCCAGAGATACTCATACTTGATGAAGCAACTTCGAACCTTGACCAACTAAGTGAATCAAAAGTACAAGCGACCCTTGAGTGGTTTAAATCAAAGGGTAAGACTATTATACTAATCGCTCATCGACTTAATACCATTAATAAATGTGATCAGATATTAGTGCTAAAGGAAGGGAAACTCGTAGAGCAAGGAACGCATAATACACTCTCTAATAATACAGAATCTTATTACTATACATTTTGGAAAACTAATAATTAAAATACAATAAATGAAATTACAAAAATTAATAATAAAAAACTTTAGAGGACTAAAGGGAATTCATAATGAGATTGACTTCTCAGATTCCAATATAATATTTTTAATAGGAGAAAATAATGTCGGGAAGTCTTCATTTTTGCGTGCGTATGAATTTTTTGTTAATTCAGGTCAGAAAGCAACTGAAACTGATTTCTTTAACTATGATGAGGCTACTCACATTGAAATTGAAGGTGTATTTTTAAAAGAAAGTGATGATGAATCAGATGTAGAACTAAGTGGTAAAGGAAAAAGTTTAGAACCTGATTGGGTAAACAATTGGGTTGATAATAATGGATTAGTGCGAGTTAAAAAAATCTGGTCTGTTAAAGATAAAGAAGGTGAAAAGTATACATTTTCGCCAGTATTGAAAGAGTGGGTAGTTAATGGATTTGGAGGTTTAGCAACTTTATTTCAAAAATATTCTCCAACTCCAATTTCGATAAGTGCAATGGAGACCGAAACTACACTCGAGGAAAAAGTTAATAAACTGATTCAAGATGAAATGTTAAAAAAATTAAGGGACGAATATCCAAAAGAATTTTCAGTATTGACAGAAGGTGTAAAGAGTTTGCAGAAAAAGATTTTAGGATCTGATACTGTTTCTAAATATAATGAAGAAATAAACGAGAATTTCAAAAAAGTATTTACAGATTTAACACTTAAAATCGATCCTAAAAATGATCAAAATATAAAATTAGAAGATGCTTTTAAAAAAAATCATTCTGTCAATATAAAAAAAGATGGAATTGAAAGAAATGAAATATTCACTCAACATGGTCATGGAATAATACGACAAGCATTATATAATTTTGTAGCATTTTTAAAAAAATCTAATACAGGCACAAAAAAAGAATTTATTATATTATTTGAAGAGCCGGAATTGTTTCTTCATCCTGAGGTAGCTTTCAGGTTACGTAATAATTTATATGATTTAGCAGAAAAAAGTCCATTTCAAATATTATGTGCTACACATTCTCCTTTAATGATAGATGTTTCAAAAAGTCATGCTTCATTAGTAAGAGTAGTAAAAGACTTGCAGGAAAACACAAAAACATACCAGGTGGGTGATAATATTTTTAGAGCTGATGAAGATAAAAAACAGCAAATACAAATGATAAACAGGTTTAATCCACATATATGCGAAGCATTTTATGCTAAAAAAATCATAATTGTTGAGGGTGATACTGAAGCTATTGTATTTCGTGAATTGGTAAGTAAATTCTTTCCTAATGAAGATATATATGTTTTGAATTCAGGATCAAAAAATAATATTCCATTTTTTCAAGAAATATTAACAGCATTTAATATTGAGCATTATATAATACATGATACTGATGAGCGTCTTAATAAAAATGGTAATATCAACAGCGCATGGACATTAAATAAAAAAATTTGGGATTATGTTGAAAAAGCTAATGAAAGAAAGTCATGTCTATCAAGAAGATATGTTCACATGACTAATTTCGAAATTGCACATAATATAAACATAGTTGGCAAGGATAAGCCTTTAAAGGCTTATGAGTTCGTGAAAAATATAACAATTAATTCTGATCAGCCTTGTATGAATTACTTGCGTGATATTATTGAAAAAAAAGAAATATTACATAATCAAGAATTTGTAGAATCCTTATAATTTACATACTTCCATGAATAAATACTATACCCAATAATCGTTATAAAATGGATATTAACTTAGGTGATTGGAAACTCATTAAAACAGGACATATTGAAGCAGATTTCGAAGGATTTAATGATGAAATGATTTTTGAATTTTCTGACGGGACAGTTTATATTCAATCAGCATATAAATATAAATATCATTACGCATATCATCCAATTGCAAAAATATATACTGATGGAAATTTACAAATTATTGTACCAGAGGGTATGGATGATTTCGCAGAAGTTATTACGACTAATTCAATTAAAAGTAAAATAATAAGTGATTTTAATGGATGGTCAGGAGATACCTTATTTGAACTACAAAATGGTCAGATTTGGAGGCAATCACAATATCAGTATAAATACTTTTTTGCATATAGACCAGATGTTCTAATTATTAAATCTGGTAACTATCATATAATGAGAGTAAATGGTAAGCAAATTCGGGTAATTAGAGTAAAATAACATTTTTTATACAGAATACAAATCTTCAGTTTGTTCTTTTAGCAATATGAATCGATTCTAAATTTATTTCTTTGAACTAAATTTACTTATATCATTTTCTTTAAATTTTATATAAAAATTAAAAATGTAAAAAATAAAATATGAATCATAAAACATTTGCAGCATACGGGATTTATTTTACATCAGGAAGTGGTTGTATTACATGCAGAGATAACTCATGCCAAAATACAGTAACATTAAAAGATTCTGATATGGAATACCATGTTCATATATCTACATATGCCGATAGAAGTGAATTTAGAATACATGCTACAACAAATTCGAATACAGGAACAATTGATGAAATTTGTGAAGATTTCCAAAATGAACACGATGCTGTTGAATTTGTGTGCGATACGTTTAATTGGTTTAAATGCTTCTAATAGCTATAAAATTATAATGATGTTTTATAGAAGTCTTTTAGGAACATAGATATCCCAATTAATTTTAACACTTTTGCTTATCTCTCCTGTAATATTTTTTGCAAGCGATTCTAAAGCTATTTTTGAATTAAGTGCATTTTTATAGTCTTCAATATAATTAGCAAAAAACAGAATATAATCCTTTTTATCCCGATATGAATAACTGTTTTCATTAAAGAATTTATATATAGCATAATCTATAACTTTTTTGGGAAATCTCGGAGGTATACAAAGCTTTACTTTATTTTCTAATGGTTTTGCAGGGATGACTAATCCATTAGAAAATATCATATCAACCTCGTCTTCTGTTAAAATAGGTCTGAACTCATAATTACTTGACTTTTCATATTCTTCTTTATATAAGAAAGAAAAGAAGTGCTTAATTTCTTCAACGCTCATTCTGCCATTAATCTTTTGATTTTTCTTAACTTCCCAATGATCTACTATAAGATTAGTAGTATTATCTACACTATCTATTTCTACATCATTTTCATTATAAGTCAGGGCTAGACTAATTTTATTTAGTTTTATCCATTGCTGTATTTCGTTATTAATTGATGGCAAAAGATAGGAAATGCTGTCTTTTGCTATCAATCTATGAAGGAAGTTTCCATATTCTTCTTTGTTACCATTATAGTTATCATATAACTGGAAGTCTAAAAACTCTTTTATATTAGCTTTTAAAGAATCAAGTTCTATCAATTTTAATCCAAAAAGTACCTGAAAATGTTCATCATTAACATAGCTTCTACTAAAGTTTAGATTTCTATCCATATCATAAAAGTCCCCTTTATGGCTAAAGAAATCTGGAATCACATTATTAGAATTATTTTCCTCCTCTAACCTCAAGTATTTGTTATAATAACCATCATGTTCTTGTGTGATTGGTTTTCTTAAAAATGGAGCAACCTCAGAATTAATCACTGCTTGTTTTAGGACGCTGAATAAATGTTGGGCATCAATTGGTACTACCTTATTTTCAATCAGTTTATTTGCAAATTCTTTTAGTGAAGATAGTTCTATATGGTAGTCAATCTCTTTAGGATAGTTCATGCCTTTAATTTTAATACCAAAATTACTGATAAACCAGCTCAAAAAAAGGGCATGTCAATATCTTTTTATATACTAAATTTTTTGTGAAATATAATGTCATGTAAAATATCAAATGGGGAAATGTTATTTTCTAAAATAATATTATATTAAAAAAAGCATACGTCGACGACGTACATAACGTAGACGTTTTTTGAATATAAATCAATGATATCAATGGTTTTATTGATAGACATATTTAATTTTGCTTTTTAAATCAAAGGATATGAAAATTGATGAAATAAGATTGTGTGAATATTGTCATGGGGTTATTCCAGACACACGTAATAAGAACAGTAAATATTGTTGCGACACATGTTATAGTAAAAACAAGGCTGAGATAGCAGTTGATATGCAAAAAAGAAAGTGCATGCGCTCCTGATTTTAAAGAATGATGAGATTATACATGACCTATATATAAAGTATGAGTCAAAATTCTACATCAATGCTAAGGAACTTATTGACCGAAGCTTCAACTGGACAATATATAATGCAACAATAACCATTAATAATCTACCAATCAAGTCCCTTATTCGTTATGGCTATATTCTATTTAATAATCAAAGCGTACAACTATGGAAACTTTAAATTCACTTCTTTCAAATGACATTGGTTATCTGGATGCACTTAGACATGCTCCAGCTATTCCACCGACTGCGCCTATGGTAATACCACCTACTGATATTAGACTACCTGCCAAAAAGCTCAAGATTCCAACTTGGGGATGGATTTTAGCAGGTGTAGGGGTATGTTTTATAGCAGCATATAAATGGAATACATTTCAGCAAAAGAAAAAATTAAATACTTTATAGTAGTTGGATATTTCAAATCAAATATTATTAAGTGGCATTAGTCCAAATCAATTGGTGGAGTTATTAAGACCAATGATAAGGGAAGAGGTGCGTCTTGTGATGGCTGAACAGGAAGAGAAGCTGATTTCACCTGCTGAAGCTTGTAAGTTGTTTAAGCCTGAGATTACCAAACCTACATTGACCTCATGGACTGAAAAGGGTTGGCTTCAGGAACATAGAATAGGAGGTAGGGTGTTTTACCTCCAGTCTGAGATATTGGCAAGTACTTTGAAGTTAGGGAAGTATAAGAGTCTTTGTGCTTAATTGTATAAACAAAATATTAGAGAAAATATAGTATTTATACTGATATTTATTTGGGTTCTATTAAATATTTTTGATTTACAATTATTCAAATTTGTTGAATTGCCATTGAATGTTTTCATAGGTTATTTGTTTTGGAAAAGCATTCTAGTCCCGACTTCATCAATCGGGATTTTTTAATTCAACTAGAGTCTTGGTGGAAATCCAAGTAAAGTAAAGAGGCACTTTGAAGTCAAGACTATTTTAATAGTCCCTCATTAATTAAATACAATTTTAACAAAATGAATAATTGTAAAAAATGTGACAACATTATGACTGAAGTCTTTTGTCGTTACAAACGGAATAAAAATGGACAACTAGTTTACCCTAAAGGGTGTACTTTTTTTCATTTTTTTGTCTGTAATCATTGTAATTCGAATAGGTAATTTAAAAGTTGATTACTTAATTACCTTAACGTTAATGGAAGAGGGGGTAACCCCTCTTTTTTGATCCCAATTGCTATTTTTCAGATCTATATATAATTTAAACTTCAATAAATTTATATTCGTTTAATTCTTTGAAATCACTTGTTGTAAATTCAATTAATTCTAAAATCCTATTATTATAGTAAACTTTTTGTTTAGGATCTTTTTTATGATAAATAGTGATTTTTCTATTATTATTACTTGAGGGAGTTTGCTTCCATAGTGTAAATAACTTCTTGAAGTACATCTCATCTGACTTTCCCAATGAATGACCAAAAATTGTCACATTATTTGCTTTGCTCATTAATGCAAGTGAAAATTTAGTATAATCAACATGTATAGATTTTCTAACTATATAAGATTCTTTAGGTATAATGTCTAAAACATCTTCTATTCCTAAAATAATATTTTCAGCATCTAAAGAACCATGTATGTGAATGATGCTATCTTTTATTTTTTGAAAATTATTTATAAATTTTGCTCCATATCCATCTGATACTGCCCATTTTTTTCGAGCTTCTATTTCAATTAATTTTGTAAGAGAGTCAGTGTAATTAAATGTTATTATTTTAATATTATTGTTTTCACTTATTAACCCGCCACTTAAATTTGATGTCCTTTCGTACCTATCTACTATTTCTTTGGCGATTAAAATAGAATTTTTAGTATCTGGTATTGTTGATAGATCAACTTTAGATGCTTGTTCTGATAGGAATTGAGCGATTGAATTGCGAATTTCTTTAAAGTGATCTTCAAACTCTTTAAGATTTTGCTCCTTTTTTAATCTTTCCTTTTCAACTGCGAACTCATTGCCTAATATATTGATGCAATATAATTTTATAGCTTCCTCAAAATCTACCCAGTTTTCCTTATAATCCTTTTCATTCAAACTCTTGATATATCTAGCGACTGGAGATCTCATGCATAGATCTATAAAATATCTAGACCTATAATAAGAGATGTAAGAAGAATCTATTCCTAAATCCAAATCAAATCCATTTCCAATTAAATACACTTCCATTTTTATCCTTTTATATAAAGTTAAGTTGAAATAATTTTATTTAGTGTCACCTATAGTGTCACCTAACACAAATCAAAAAGCTCCTAAAACATTTATTATTAATGTAATAGGAGCTTTTTATTGCTGTAGGGGGAGGGGTCGAACCTCCAAGGGGCAGTTAGCTATAACACAAAGT
>ERZ650308.519-NODE-519-length-20849-cov-3.811725_pt1 | contig 20849 bp, 37 predicted proteins | sample MGYA00376244_ERZ650308 | MGnify/ENA primary metagenome ERZ650308 (study PRJEB26733, sample SAMN07839295) | wastewater metagenome | biome: small river; feature: stream; material: water | place: USA: North Carolina | collected 2016-04-26 ... | reverse complement strand
GTGCTCGTAGCCTACAAGAGCTAACCGTGCGAATAAGTGACTCGCGCGTTCGCCAATTTGAGTGGATGTTCATCAACTGGAATACTGAGGTATGTTTCTTTCAGATAAAGAGCGGAAATGGGTGTGGGAACTGGAGTTCGACTACACCATCAAAGAATACATCGCTGTGAATCGAGAGACTGCGCAAGTACGGAATCTGGGTCTCACTAAAGAACAGGCGGACAAAGCCGCAGGCTATGTCCAAGCAATGAATCTCAAGTTGGCGTCTTGACATGCTGTGCAGCTTGAATGGAGAGTATCAGGAGTGTGTTCAGTCCTTAGAGCACTCCGAAGAGCCCTTTGAAGGCAAATCTCAATTCCTAGAAGATCTGTATTTCGTGCAGTTGCACGCGACAGGAATTCCGAATACCGGCCGCTTCTCCTGTAGTGTCTGTGGCTCTAAATGCAGCGCTAGAGAGTACAGGCTCAATGGATGGACTTGGCCCGCGGCCTACGCGCATGGAGTAGACGAGCACAATCTAGTCCCGACTCAAGAGTTTAGAGAGTTCATTCTGCAACAGAAGGAACGACATGAATGACCAAACTACGAGGTAGGAAATTCTACAAGGCGCTAACCATCGTGCGGAATGGTCGTCTATCCAAAGATCATCTGTCTGATCCGAAGGTAGGACTCCCTCTGGAGTCCAAGAAGGCTCAAGCAGAGCCCGTTGAGGTGGTTCTGAATCCGATGGAAGTGCTAGATATCAACTCGGTTAGAGAAGGAATGCAACGTGGAGTTCGCTCACTGCCCATTTCCGAGAAATTATATCCGTCACGTGACGGGGGAGCCACTCCTGATGGAAATGGAGTGGGTAGACACGAATCTGATCCTATTGAAATCGAGAAACAGCGATCTTCAGAGGACGGCGGCTAGCCGCATAGAGAGTCGTGCGTGGCCAATAGAATGGACCACGAAGGATCTTGTGAATAGGAAGTGAATAGCTGTGGTCCCATAGTGGTCGATTGGAACTGCGGGCCGTTGTAGTTAAATGGCATAACAGTAGACTTGTAATCTTCAGGTTCGGGTTCGATTCCCGGCAACGGCACCATTGAAACTATCTGAGATAGACGATGACGGAAAGCTATGGAGAAAATACTCCATGCGCAAGAGCAACGCAAAACACAAGGACTTAAAGTTTTCCCTGACTTTTAGAGACGTGCATATCCTTCTGAGGAAGGCCAAGCTGTACTCTTCAGACTGGGGCAGGAAGGGTGGATATGATTTAGCTAGATACGGAGACAAGGGAGGATATTCTGTTGGCAACTGCCGCTTCATAACCCACAAAGAGAATCTTCTTGAAAGAAGATTAAGTTCTTCACTGAGAGTGCCACCGCACGTAATAAGAAGAATTCAGGCTCTGAGGGCGCGTGGATTGACCTGGCGGGAGATAGCAAATAGGACGGGTCTTTCTAGAAACACAGTGGTGAGGCATCGAAATTGTAGATAGCAGACGGCGCAAGCCCACGTGAGTTCGAATCTCACCCACAGCGCCATCGATTCGAACATCTGAAAGGAGGCTGCCATGCGATTGTGACCTAACAAGGAGCAAGCATGAGCAAGTCCAAGTACCGCCCTCACATCAACCTGAGTTCCGCAGGTCCTCGCTGGTGGCGGCGTCTCCATCGCACTATTCCTCTGCGTCGTGAAGCGAAGCGTAAACTGCATCGCATCGACGTGTCGCAACTGGATGAAGTGCAATTGTCTCCACCGAACAAGCTCTCTCAGTATTGGTGGTAAAGGAGTGAACATGAGTACAGTCTAACTACCGAGACGTACCATGATCCAAGAGAAGGCTTTCCATCTGAGAATCCGCAAGCAAGGAACACGTTGGGGCTGCGCCTGTTGTCAACCAATGGGCAACCAGATAGTTTCCAAAGCTATGCGTAGAACACTCAAGAAGATCTTGAAATCCAAGAAGCTCAAAGAGCGGCGACTGATGGAAAGAATCGAAAGTGAATGAAAGGGAGGCGCAACGCGCCTCCCTTCTATTTATAGAAAGACGAAAAGGCCAAGCTATGATCGCGCTTCAAAATTTGAGTCCGCGGCCGACGGTGGCTCAGACGGTAATCCCGCCGTCTGAGTCCGTCGCGAAGGGACTCATATGCGTGAAAGCAATCGGGCGATACGTCGCCATCATTTAGCTCGAGTCAAGCGTGCAAGGCGCTATCATTGGGGAGGGAACGACACTGACCACGTTCTTACTCCAAGACAACTCGGCATACTAGCCAACAGTTGCAAGGTCTGTTTCTGCTGCGGAAGCCCTCGTCCTCGCCATCGCAGATGGTTGAGTGATTTGCCTATGGGTCTCACATGGCAAGAGTATTCAGATCTACAGATGTTTAGATTGGACATGAAGGAGCTCTATGAATTACTTGCAACTCTCGGGACGATACATGCCCCAGGAAGCGGTGGAATCAGAAGTGAGTCTGCCGAAGCCAGTGGGCAATTCAGTACAGAGTCAGAAGAAGCGCCTCGAGATCAAGCCGCATCTAGCTCGAAGACTAGCCGATGCGGCTGAAGTGCGGGCTAATCCGATGATGAAGGGTGCACCCTTCGTTCTTCCGAAAGGAATGGACGTATACCAGCACCCTAGTAGCATGGGCATGCTCGGACTGCAGGACCGCAAGAAATTCCAGGATTCCATAAAGGAGACTATCACCTCAAAAGAGGCGATAGCCTATAGGTTGACACCTATCATACGGAAAGTCACTCCAGAAGAGGTGTTTACCAAGGGTTCGGGTGGAATCACGGAGCATACTCGTCCAAACTGGAATGGAATTTTGCCTACAACCGTTTTGGAATGCATAGACGTTCCAAAACTAACAGAAGTAATCAAAGAGAACTTAGTGAGCATCACGGATAGCCTATCACCACTAGCCAAGTCAACTTCAACTTCAAAGTGGAAGCCACCGACGGCATACCTGAGAGCGGATGGGGAGGTTGTTCCCGTTGTGATGACAGGATCAGGTGGGGGTGGTGGGGGTGGTGGCGAAAATTCCGCACTCGGACCGTACGGAGTATCCGTCTCAAGCGAAAGAGGAAAAATTCATGAGCTACAGAGCGTGCAGGACGGTAAATGGCAAGTAGTGCCTCCGGGTATACAGCTCAACGCTTATGATCTGGTGCTGGTCAAGAACGACTTTCTAAGAGGTCTTTTCGTTGTCACTGGCACACGGCAGGGGCTGAGCGACGCAGAGTTTAGCGTCATGAGAATATGTGATCCTCTACCATAGATCGCGTTCACGCCGCCGAAGCAACAGGAAGAAGCTAGAGTACATCGGTTTGGAAAGCCTAGACCCTGATAATCCTGACGCTCGTCATACTGCGAGCACGATAACCCAAGGAACCATGAAACGTCTTCTTATATCTATCTTTCTAGCGATGAGTGCCTCAAGCGCCTTCGCATGGCCGTGTCCTGACGGCAAGACAACTCGTGAGCAGCATCCGAACAATGACTGCTCCATTCCGATCAAGGGTAAGACTAATCCAGAGCCCTCATACAACAACTCTCTGGCTAACGGGCAAGATCAAAACCAGTCTCAGGCTCAGAAGGCTGAAGCGGAAGCTCAAGCTCGCTCGGCGGCTCGTTCAAAGTCAGATTCCCAAGCTGCCTCATCCCTTCAAGCTACCGGCATCGGAAATGACTACAGCTCGTCCTCGTACAAGTCGTACTTCATTGCCCTGCCTGGAGGGCTGTCGCTACCGCCTATGCCTGCTGTGATGGAGTGTGCGTCTGCAAATGTGGAGCAATCCAATAGTCAGATCGGCTGGAATTTCACAGGGCATGCTGAAAGCCATCTCAACACCGACAACTGTACTGCGACAAACATCTACAATCAGTACAACAAGCAATGCAAGTTCCAGTCGGCGAAGAGAGCTATCGATGCTCTGGCGATGAAGGTATTGCCAAAGTTTGAGCCGACGGACATCAATCACAACTCTTGGTTCGATGAGGACTTCAACTGGGAGGAGTGCGAGATGCTAAAGGCTGGATACCGGTTCGGGCGCCCCAGGAGTGCTGGTCAGCCGATGCTTCCTCTAGAAGGAGCATTTCCACCGCCGTCTCGTGAGAAGAGCGTTATACACTTCCACAGCGCAATGCCCGCCAAGACATGCATGGCGGCTACTCCCGTGAAGAAACAGAGCATCGCCAAGAAGAAGGTCAAGCGCTGCACAACCTGCTGCAAATAGGAGATCTACAGTGAAGGCTGCTGCCAAGAAGAACGTGCGACCGCATGGCGCACAGATCACACACCTGACGTCTCAGAAGCCGTCCTTCTATGGGCAGCATTGGATCAGTCAAGAGGACGGGAAGCACTATGCACATGTGAAGGGTCGAAACAATCGCATAGTGTTCCCTTCTCAGGCGTACACGAGCGTCGGGGCCATCGCTAAGCTCTTCAAGAACCTAGGATGGCCTCTGTCGAAGATCGAAGATCCAAACGCCAAGCCGCAAAAGAAAGCCAAGAGTGAATGATTGAGCGTAGTTACTACGAAATCTTGGGTTTGACCCCAGAGGCGACCCAGGAAGAAATCAAACAGGGCTATCGCAAGATGGCCTCTGTAAATCACCCGGACCGGAATCGTGGCGACGACTCCGAGTTCAAGAAAGTCGAAGAAGCCTATCGCACTCTGTGCGATCCTGAGCTGAAGTCTCAATACGACGAACGCGGCTTTGCACTAACGGATGATAGACTCTACGAGTTGGCTCGAGAGCAGGTCTTTATCTTCATCTCCCAAGGCTTACAGACGGGGGTCATCAACCTCAAACCGTTCATCATAAAGAGAGCCAAGGAGACGCTGAACGAGGTCGTTAAGGAACGAGACAATATCGAAAGATTCATCCGCCATGTTAATCGGCACCTGAAGGGCCTGAGCCACAAAAAGAACGCCAGGAATAGCGACTGCGTTCTAGACTATCTACGTGCCCAGTTGAAAGACGCCAAGTTCGGGCTGAAAGCCACCATCTCTAAGATGGAGGGCCTTAAAGCTGTGGAACAACTGATGGACGAGTATGACGAAGAAGGTCTGATAACCTATCAACCGTCGGCCATGTTCATACCAGAGACGAATTTGCATGGTGGACCAACGATGGACTAAAGATGAAGATCAAGACAATAACCATCGAAGTAGGACGTACCAAGAAACTACGCGAGTACGAAAATGCTCGCGTTAGCATCACGAACACAGCGGACCTGGATGAGCCGGTGGAACACGACTCCAAGGCGTATCGCCGAGCGCATCGGGATTTAGGAGAACAGCTCGTGAAGGCAGTCAACAAGATTCTGGATCAGTTTGAAGTAGACGAAGAGTAAACATGGACAAGTCCCTGTCCGACCTTGCGAAAGAAGTGTACGAGAAAGTGAAGCTCGTGCCGCAGATGACCCGTGCTGAGCTCAATCTAGAATTCCAGACTACATCGGACGCGCGACGCAACGCACAACTTAGCAGGGTCATAAAGTCACTGCTCAAGCATCGTCACCTGAGTAAGCACATGGACATCAAGTCCAATACTGTGGAGTTCTGGGTTCCTAATCATCTGGATAACCGACCAGGCGATATGGTAGACCCGTATATAGACGAAGAGGACTTCCTGGGAATAGCGAGAGGTCATGTGTCCTGGAAAGAAGAGCCCAGGCTTGAACCTGTTCTACAAGAGAAAAAGAAGACCGAAGAACAGGAGACGAGCGCCGAGCCCGTTAACTTCGAAGAAGAGTCCGACAAGGCGTTCAAGAAAATAGAAGAGCAACGTGTAGAGAGGCGAAAGCAAGTTCGCGCCAGTAAGGACGACCCAGACAGCCTTACTCCGAACAAGATGAAGATACTTGAAATCTTCGGTACAGAGGCAGACGGGCCGGAGCTTACAATGCATGAGTTGTACCTAGCAATGGAGAGAAAGCATGACCTACCTCGTCATGTGATATCCAGACTGGTGCATACGTTGAGCAGCGTCAGACTGTTGCAACAGGTGTGGAGAGAAGACGAGAAGGTATGTCGCTTCAAGGCTACCGGCAAGAAGGAAGTGCGCAATCAGGGACGCGATCAGGTTAGGCTGCCAAGCATCAAGTCAACGTTTATTGGAGCCTCGATACGCGCCTTGAAGGAAGAAGCTGAATACACAGAGGAAGCGGAAGAAACCATCGAGAAGAACGGGACCTCGCATGAAGAGAGTCCCCTACAGGTAAATGGAAACTCCGAGAAGACTCCGGATAGAGGTTTAGTAGAGACCAGGATGGATGAGAACCCGGGCGGTCTGGAAGAGGATACTATTACCATGTCCACGACATACAATCTAAAGTTCACGCCTCAAGTTTATGTGCGCGGAAAGCAGATCATCGTTCAACGAGAGAGTGGCGACACTTTGGAGCTCACAGAGGAGGAGACAGAGAGCGTTCTAACAACAGCGCGCCTGATGGTTCGCATCGAACTCAACTCATATCTAAAACGATGAAACGCTCAAAAGTTCACTATCACGAGGACCAGATGGGTCTACTCGTTGAGTGCTACCACAAATGTCGATCAGGAATACCGGGATTCGTGATCGGCACACTCGTGGCTTTTCCAATCGAGCACTATCTATACGAGAAAGTATGGCCGTTCACACTGATCACTAAATGGTTAGGATTGTGACATGAACAACAAACCGGCCGACTGGAGCATTGATGCACTCGTAGAAGCGTGCTCGGCTCTGCGGCAAGAAAGACCAGAGGTAGCTCTGCACGTTATACGGCAAGCGCTCTGGTCTCACACAGGCGATGACGGGTTAGGTGCTCCTGGTGGAAAGGCACCCTCACACTCTACCACTCCACTGGAGGAGGCGCAATCGTTTCTCGAAGAAGCAGCCGAGTGGTGTTCCTTAGAAGATGTATCAGCTTCACTGAAGAAGTTGAAGATGAATCCAGAACGAGCGGCTGAGAGGCGAGCTCTCGCAAGCCTTGGCCGTGAACTTAGAAAATTGGCGGTTGTAGGGAGCCTCCGTACGATATCAGAGATGTCAAGGCTAGCAGATAAGTGTCTTAAAGCACTGAAAGGAGAAGAGGATGACTGATAGTGCCAAGATTCCGGACACGCTGGCCGCCTACCACGAGGCCAGTTGTAATCTGTCGGATAACGTAAATCACGCGGTCAAGTGTATAGAGTTCATTATAAATGAACTCCTGGGAATGTCACATACGATGCGCCGTGTCAACATGGATAGAATGGCTGATCGTATCGATGATCACGTGTCCGACCTGGGGGAATTGTACAAGGGACTGAGCAACGCCATGAATCGCTACACGCATGCCAACTATATAGAGGCGCAAGCAGCTAGCTTTAGAACGTTCAACGGCATAATAAGTATTCTGGCGGAGAAAGAGGATGGGAAAGAAGCGAGCACAGATCCTACAGACCGCTAACCAGAAAGGAAGCGTTCTGTACTCAGTCATAGAGCGTGAGGGACAGGATCCGGAGTTTATACGTCGTGGAGGCACTGAGAGAATCAGTCTGGTTCCAGAGAACAATCGAAACTTCATAATAGTCCCTAAGAACCAGACACCACTTCAACATTGGAAGAAGATTCAAGAAAAGAAGCAGTTGAAAGAGAGGGTCAGGGCCTTCGAGGAAGAGACTGCTGGAGTGACTCCAGAAGAAGCCATCAAGCTCGATGAGCTGATGGAATGGTCAAAGACCTCTCTTCATATAAATCCGTCCGATGCTGAGGCCACGCGCAGAGAACTCACCAAGTTCATACGAGAGTATGAATGGACGGACGATCCGATTTTAAGGGAGTCCCAGATCAAGAAGTACATGCAGGATCGCAGAGGGAACCTGAAGAAAGACATCGAGGACGCTAGAAAGTGGCAAAAGGAAGCGTCCCAGGCTACCGCAGTACCATCGGGGTTCATGCGGGCTCTAGAAGATATGCGTGATGCTTGGGGTGTGAACCTGGTGGACGGATCTGAGTACGTGTCAGCGGATTTCAGCAAGCTCGTACTAATGAAGAATGAACACTCTTCATTGCACAGACTTCGTGAAGCGATGCGTACCAATCGCGTGTTCATGATGGAGCCGGAAGACGGAAATAGCAGATCCTTCGAGGAAGAAGATAATGATACGGCCTGTAAACTCTTCTATGAGTTCCTAGAGGACTTTCGAACCTTCGTGGTGGCTCACGATTGGGCCAAGATTATCTCTGTGGAAGTCACCGATGAAGTACGTCTGCCATTCGAGAAATGCTCATTCGAGTATCGGTACTCAGATCGCAACGTAATTGTTCTAGCCACACAGACTGCTGGGCACAGCGCAGATTTCCGTAGCTTCTATGAGTCCAAAACTGGGGACTGGTTACCACTCACCGGTGCGCAACAGGATATTCCGAATGTCTGGATGAAAGCAGTCAAAGCCGCCTGCGTGATGCTCGAGACAAAAGTGGCTGTTCACGAAGTGATCCGTGCACCAGCAGCTCTCAATGCCAAGCGCATCAAGGCGGGCAAGGCCCCACTGGCTGATTTTCACATCATCGATCTATCGAGACGTTATCGTCAGTCTAGAGCAGCGCCAAATCCGTCTCCGGAGGAGACAGGTCGTCATATGCGATTGCACTGGGTGCGCGGACACTGGCGAGACTATGAGAATCATCGCACCTGGGTGGAATGGTATCTAAGAGGAGATCCAGACCTAGGCTTTGTGGACAAGCTGTACAAGCTATAGGAGAGGAGCATGAGAGGAAAGAATGCAAGCAAGCGGGACCGCTTAAATACGTACCTGAAAACGTTAGCATCGGAGCTAGAAGACCTAGTGCTAGGAGTACCGACCCGGATAGAGGGCTCGGAGAAATCTCCTCACTCAACCACCAAGAGGTACGAGCTGCCAGAGCTGGATGCGAGCAAGCTCTCGCTCAGAGGCATGCTGATGATACTCATGTCGAAGATTGATGAAGCGGCTTCCTCGATAGGAGAAGGCAGCATCTCTGATCTAAGTTTGGAGTTCGATGCGGGCCACAACAACATCTCTGCCGCCTTGATTGTTTCAAGACTGGAGAACACCGCAGAGAGGCTAGCTAGGCAGCGCGCCGAGGAGAAAGCCGCTGAAGAGAGACTATCCGATGAAGAGAAGAATGAGCTAGAACAGCTTAGAAGACTCGCGAAGAAGTATCCGAAAGAGCTTAGAAAGATGGAGGCCGCATAATGAGGTACTATGTCCTACCGTATTATATCGCCACTCTGGACATTGAGTGTCTCTCACTGGATCCTAGACCAGTGGTCGACGAGTTTACGGTGATCATCACACGGTTGCTGCCGTACGATGCGCCCTGTCCTCTCAACTTCACAGTGGCCGGTCACCATAATTACTCTATGGACTGGTGGAAGACGGAGAGCAATGGTGGCTCTGAAAAGATGCCCATCGCCTCCTCTATATACCATCCGAATCTGGACATTCAATTCTTGAATGGGCACACTTGTTCAGATGAGACTCTGAAATTTAGACAAAGAGTGTTCGACAAGAACAAGATCAATCACAACTTCCTGAAGAGAGCTGCTCTGGAAAGTCGCTGGCCTATACAGCAAATAGCAGACAGTATACGCATGGACTTTCAGCACTATGATGTCCAGGAAGTTTGGATCAATCACCCAGAATTCGACGCGCCCAGGCTGGAGGCAATGTTCAAGCTAGAAGAAAACTGCTGGCCCATATGGAAGGATTTCCACATGGTTGAAAACATCGGAACGGTGAAGAGGCTTCATAGAGCAATCGGAAGTAGTCAAGACCCGTTCAAGGCTGTAGAGCTTGGTCCAATTGGGGAATTGAGAGGAGGTACGACGATGCATCACGCAGTTATGAGGCACTCAAGCTTTGGTGACTGCTGCTACAATCTCTGGGTCCTAGGTCAAGCTCGCTATCTGTACGCGCAACGGTCTCGGAATGAATTGGTCGAGGACGGTTTGAACGTTCAGTACACAGGGGACACTGTTACGGTGGAAAAGACATGACAGATTACACTCCGGCATTCGAGAAGTGGTGGGCTCAGCACGAGCTCCGGGGCTACCTACCGGGTGTCGATGAGAAGCGGATGGCTTATAGAGGCTGGAAAGGGGCTCTAGACAGTCGCAAAGAGCTGTGCGCATGCGGTGTCAATCGGAAAGAAGATTGCGGCGAGGAATGGGGGCCCAGATGCGACCTGGGCAACAATCCAGAGTACACTAGAATTAGAAGCATTTCCACGGAAGAATGGGATGCTGTGCAACGCTCCTTTGGAGCAAGCGGGGGTGATGATGAACCCACTGGATCATGAACAGATACAGAAACTCTATCACTTTCTTAAGGGCAAGTCAGAAAGCGTCTCCGATTGTTTCGATCAAGCTGCGGAGTGGCTACAGTCATTAGCAAAGCAATGCGAAAATGCGTCTAAGCGTATACAGGAGATGGAAGCCCGAAAGGGAAAGATCAAGGAATCGTTTGGTGATCTAAGCAGTGATCAGAGAACGATGCCAAATCGTTTCAACATTTTGAATCGAGGCAAGATCTCGGACGATGACTTTGAGCACGACGCTTTGATCCGCATTGACGGGGACTTCTCCTCTGAAGAGAGGGATCAGTACGTACAGGCTGTATGCGATGCTCTCAATTTCTTCTGCGGAGAGGATGATGATGGATGATCAAGACAAGCGGCTCAGGGTTCTCTGGCAACGTGGTCTACCCACAAACATGCAAAGAGGCTGTGCTTATCCATTCGACATCTTCCTGAAAATGTTAGACGCTTGGACAGACAATGTCATCTTGTCCAAGGAAGAACTGCAGAACATGCGCAAGGAGACGTTGCTCGAAGCCAATCAGAGTCTACAGCTCTGGTGTGATCGTAGAGGCATGGACGATGTCGTGCGGCATCTGCGCGCTGTGGAACCGTTCCTGTCAGGGCCTATTTCTGAGGAGATGCGCGTCGTAGAGGAGATGTTCGTGTGGATACCACACAATCTACCTACAGATCGCTGGGAGAAGTTTCGTCTATCCAGGCTGTGGGCCCGTTTTGAGAACGTCATTCGCGGCTACAATAGACGAACTCGTGGGTTGGACATGCCGGACGTACTCGTACCTGAGGAGAAGCTATGACTCAGGCAGACAAGGTCGCACAGCGAAGGAAGCTGTGCGAAAAGCAAAAATGGAAATGCTACTGGTGCGGCAAACCAATGAGGTGGTGGAACTCTGACAGTCCAGAAATACCCGGAGACGCAGCCACGTTGGATCATTTGGATGACAGATGGAGCACAGAACGCGGCATGCACCCTTCAGGCGATGTGCGAAGAGTAGCCGCACACAAGACTTGCAATGAACAACGCAGTCTGGAAAACGAAAGACGAGTGTGGAACGAATTCCGCGAAAGAGGGGCAGATGAACCACGAAGCGCTGAAGGGTCTGGTACACAATCTGATAGGAGCGACTAGCAATCTCGCAGCCGCGGAAGTGGCACAGGCGCCTCAGGAAGCTCTGGAGACACTAAGAGGAATAGCAAAGACAGCAGAGGACCTTCTAATCCAGGCCATCGATAGCATTCCAAAGAGGACATTGAAAGAGCTATGAAAAACCTGACCATACCAGAAAACTCACAGTGGTGCAATCGATGCCAGACGTGGGGCCATCTGGAGACAGAACATCAAGTCGAACAACTGGAGCCCTACAAGGGGCCGACGTATGGAGCATCGTTTCCGATTCAGACAGATCCGTACCTAACAGATCTGATAGTCGCCCTACGGAACTCCGCGCGTTCCTGGAGACTTGAAAGTGAGATGCATCAGCGCGAGGTCGAGGCTCTTCGTAAAGAGGTTGAACTGATGCAAGCACATCGCAAGAACGATGCATGGTATTGGAACAGGCCTCATGCTGAGAACCATCTGATTTCCATGGGCGCTAAAATGGTGGTCGTCATCTCCGCAGAAGATCTACGCGATCTCATTGACAGTTCCATCCAACAGGCAAATACGAGGTCCACCATATGACACCGATAGAAATGCTAGTGAGTTGCAAGAAGGCCATGGAAGAGGCCATGAAATCCTCAGAGCGTGGCATTCCCACAGACTGGAGAGCGATGATATCCAGTTTGGAATCGTACCTGAAGGCTCAGTCAAAGTGAAGGTGAAGAGTGTAGATACAGCGTTCGCTATGGTGTTGCTGAGTGCCGCAGCCAAAAGTGGACACGCTGGAACTCTGGAGTTGGCGGCTCAGTTGGCCAACGTGGCTCCATGTGAGAAATGTAGATTCGTCTGGTACGCTTGTCGATGCCCTTCTACTCCTACTGAGCCTACTCTGGACAAAAGACGAGTGGTGGCCGCGGCTATTCGCGCTCCCGATGGCACACTCCTGGTAGGCATCCGGCACTACAGTCAAGACATGGTGGATCAGATAGAAAAGCGCGTGGACGGCAACAAGTTTAAGCATCGACACGATGAGGACCAAGGATTCGTAGATCAGCACGGCAAGTGGTTATCACGGCACGAAGCCTATGCCGTAGCGTTGGCGGCAAATCAAATCGTTCGACCTAGTGCCTGCGGGCAAGACCTGGATGGAATGAAACTCTACAGTGAAGGACTCTACTGATGGGACACTATGACAATTGCCGACCGGATTACTGCGGAGCGTGTGGAGCCGGTCCAGGAAACATCGTAAACGGTATCTGCGAAATCTGTCATCCACCTAAAAGAAAAAGTCCTAATAAATACAAGCCTCCGCACATCGCCGCAGTTCAAAATCTGATCGATCGAAAGCAACCACCAAAATCTGAGATTGAGCTGCTGCGTGATCGAGTGAAAGAGCTAGAAGAGGCCAACACCAAATGGCGTGCGTTCGCACGCGAATGCCAACGAACTGTGGCCGCGATCAAGACCTTCATGACACCGGAACAGGTGGTAGAGTATCTAGGCTCCGAAATAGATCGCAAGATCAACGCGTTGGCCACGAATGACACCCCAGAATTAGACCCGGATCTGGTGGAGACCGTGCGAAAGGCTTTGGAGGAAAGGAATGATGCCGATTAGTGGAACGAAGACGTTTAGAGGTTTCTACAATCGCATTGTAATCTTTAACGCGTCTTCTTTAGTGGTAACCGGTGGTACCAACTTAGTCGGTCTGAATCATACGTTCTTTGAAAGCACGGCTAACAGATTCCAGAACTCCGAGAAGAAATATGACAAGACTCATCCGGTGCGGTGGTTTGATATGTTTCGATCATTTGCCGAGGTCCGCCTCTTGAAGATGGAGGCCTCGACAATCGATAGGATTCAAAGAAGACAAGAGCGTCAAGACATTCTACAACAGCGACGTTTCAAACGTCGTCGCTTTATTCACTCACTGAGGAGAGCACAGTGATTCTCGGATTAGATATCGGTAATGTGATCATTGGTGGTCGAGGAGAAGACACCTCGTTCATAGGCAAGTCCGTAACACCCGAAGAGCTTCTGAAGACACCTGAAGTGCGAGGGGCATTTGCAGCGATTCAAAAACTAGTGCCGCTCTTTGAGGCCGTTCATCTGGTGTCTAAGGCGTACCCCAACACCCAACGTAAGACGCGAGAGTGGCTCAAGGGGAAGGATTTCTTCACACGCACCGGTGTCAAGGAAGAGAACATGCACTTCTGTCTGGAGCGACCGGAGAAAAGACTCATCTGCGAGCAGCAACGTATCGACATCTTCGTCGATGATCGCTGGGATATCTTGGACTCACTACGTGGAACGGTGACATACCGTATCCTGTTTGGGCCTCAGTCTCCAAAGAAGCAAGATATGGATGGCATGCAGTTTGTTCTCAACTGGACCGAATGCACGGAGGCGATTGAATGGATCCTGGAAAGGAGTAGCTCATGACTTTCAATGATGACTTCATGCAGATGGAGTTCAACGGGCAGATCATGAGAGCCCTCTGCGTGGATCTGGGCATCGTGTGGCCACCTCCAGAGTTTCTGCCAGTGGTATTCGATGGACAGAAGCGGTTCATCACTCGTGTGAGCTACTCCTCAATCACAGATGAAGAGCGCGCGGACATGACACATGTCTGTCGTGGTGCTGAATACCGCCCGTCTACTCCAGAAGAGATCAAGGCCAACAATCTTGAGAGCATGTGGGCGGTTGACAAAGATCCGTTGGGTGATGCGCCCGTTCACTGAGGGGAAGATATGATAAACTCTGGAACGCCTGAGGCTCGTTTGCGCTGGCTGCTGGAGGAACTAGAGAAGCGCTTTCCGAATCCTGAGCCCTTCTCATCCTCCTTTCCGTTGGAGAAGTACTATGTGCAGATGATCGATGCTTTTCTAGGTAGAGTGGCTCCGCCGATCGTTGCGGATGAGCACTTCTTTCACAAGAAAACCGGGGGTACATACTACTCAGAGGCCAATCTTCGCACCGTCGAAGCTAGAGCCCAGGCAAACGCACCCGACCCAAATGACGGATTCGAATGGATAGCATCGATTCCTCTGTGCCGTGCGCCTCTCTTCGAAAAACCAACTCTAGACGTTCTCTATGAATCCAAATCATGGATAGGTTGTGGTGAATGTGATGTAGCCTTCGGATGCTATGATGGGAATCGGCGATGCATACGCATGGAGGGATCGACACCATCAGTTAGAGTGATACGCGGCATCAAAGCGATCATAGCAGAGATAAACACTCAAGCCGCACGCCTGAGCATGCAAAGATCACCGGTGGCTCGCGACATTCGATCAGCTCTATGCTATCTAAAGGAGATGCCTGAGTTTAAACACTTCCTTGAGGCTACTGATCTCGAACGAGTGGATACTGAAGAAGTCGAGTATCATGGGCTGGACAATGAGAAACAGGTCTTCTTCTATGAACAGGAGTTCTACGTACTATCTAACTTCAGCTCCTTCAAAGTGACCTTTGAAGGATGGGAGTTCGATACTTCAGAGCACGCCTACCATTGCATGAAGTTCCACGGGTTAGAGGGTGCGGCGGCAGACGTATTCTCGCAGATACGTCTGCACTGCAAGTCCGCGCACGAGGCCTACCAGATTGCTCAGAGGAACAAGCATCTACGACGTACAGATTGGGACGCCGTCAAGTTGCGGATCATGCAAGACATTCTGTACGCGAAGGCGCTGCAACACGAATACGTGCGAACAAAGCTCATGGAGACAGGTGGCCGCGAACTCATAGAGAACTCATGGCGTGATGACTTCTGGGGATGGGGACCGAAGCGTAATGGTCAGAACATGCTCGGCAAACTGTGGATGAAAGTCCGTGATCAAATCTGGGATGAGAGGGACATGTGATGCGAAGACTCAATACTGACTTGACGATAAGTCCTTGGCCCGGAACTGTGGTAGGTTATGAATCCGGTCTCTTTCCAGGGGGTGAGGTCCACTTCCGTATACCCGGTGAGCTGTATTCCACAGAGTGGGTAATAAGTGTGAATATCCGCAACTCGGATGACATCATGCTTCTTCTGCTGGCAACTGATGCTCTGCGAAGACTAGGTGCTGATAGCATACGGCTACGTATGCCATACTGCGCCTACGCACGTCAGGACAGAGTGACAGCACCCGGAGAAGCCTTCTCGCTCAAAGTGTTCGCCTCGGTCATCAATGCTCAGAACTACAGATCGGTGGTCTGTCTTGATCCACACAGCAACGCTTGCGAGTGTCTGATAGATAGACTTCACATCGTGCCACAAGTGAAACTGGCGGAGATGGCTCTGGGGAAGATCGATAATTACAACAAGAGGATCGCCATCGTGGCCCCTGATCTGGGTGCTCACAAGAAGGCTATGGAACTGGCTCTGAAGTGGAAATGCCCGCTAGTGCAAGCATCAAAGCATCGTGATCCGCTGACGGGAGAGTTGTCTGATCCGCAGATCCTATTTGGGCCACTTCCGACTGAAATTGACCATCTACTGATGGTTGATGATATCTGTGATGGTGGACGAACCTTCCTACATCTTAACAAGGTCTTGAAAGAGAGGTATCCGAACATCCCACAAAGTCTGTACATAACTCATGGCATTTTCAGCAATGGACTGGCTGCTCTGAGTGAAGCCTTTTCAAATGTCATCACGGCCAACTGTCTTCTGGATGCTCTTAAAGCCGGAGTTGGATCCCTTTACATCCTAGAATCCGCCAACATCATCACTCTCATGGAGAACGCGCAATGAATCCCGATACCCTGAATCCTCTCGATTTCATCTTCGCCCCGCATCTGGCAGATTTCTACAAACCGGGCCACATGTCTCAGCACGTCGAGGGGACCGAAGAAATCTACTGCAACTTCACGGCACGAGGCGCGACCCATGCGCAGGTGCTCGATGATTTCGACGGCAAGACCGTCTGGTTCGGACTGCAAGGCAAGATGATGTTCTTGCACGCCATCTGGCATCAGACCTTCTTCTCTAAGCCGAAGGCTGAAGTACTCGGACGATTCCAGCGCCGCATGGATTACTCCATCGGCCCAGGTGCGGTCAGCACGAAACGGCTAAGCGCGCTGCATGATCTCGGCTTTCTGCCGATTCACGTGAAGCAGTTGCCGGAGGGCTCACGCGTCAATCTGCGTGTTCCGACCTGTACCGTTCGCTCCACTCGTGGCAAAGCGACGGCGTTCATTGCACCGTACATCGAGTCGCAGCTCTCATCAGAGCTCTGGAAGACGCCGACCAACGCAACGACGGCCCATGAGTTCCGTCGCATGCTGACCCGCTTCTGCGAGATGACGGGCGGCGATCCGAACTTCATTCGCTGGCAGGGACATAGCTTCGCGTTCCGGGGCATGTCGGGCATCTTCGATGCTACGATGGAATGCGGCCACTCTCTCTGCTTCACTGGAACCGACAACATCTCGAATCTGGATTACCTGGAGTGGGCCTACATGGCCGACGCCTCCATGGAGATGCTCGGTGGTTCGGTTCCGGCCGACGAGCACGGTGTCGTCTCCATGCACTGTTCTGACGTGAAAGGTGAGATAGACTACGTTCGGAATCTGATCACGAACGTCTACCCGCGCGGCATCGTGTCCCATGTATCCGATACCACCGACTTCTGGTGGATGATGACGGAGGGTCTGCGTCAGCTCAAACCCACCATCATGGCGCGTCAGCCAGATATGTTCGGCCTCGCCAAGTACGTGTCGCGCCCTGATTCAGGCGACCCGGAATTGATCGTTATGGGGGATCCGAAAGCCGATCAAGGCACGCCGGAGCACAAGGGTGCTCTACGTTGCATTCTTGAAGTGTTCGACGAAGCCACTACGAAGACACATCGGACGCAGACAGGCCACTGGATGTTCGACCCACATGCTGGACTGATCTACGGTGATGCCATCACGCTCCTGCGCGGGAACAACATCAATCAGCGCATGTTCGACGAGGGTTTCTGTTCTTCCAATGTCGTGTACGGCATCGGCAGCTTCTCGTACCAATATGTCTCGCGCGACACCTACAACCATGCCTACAAGGCGACGAACGCCATCATCAACGGTGAGCACCGTCCAATGTTCAAGGCGCCGAAGACTGGGGACGGTATGAAAACCTCCCTACGAGGCTATATCCGCGTCGAGAAAGAGGGCAACGACTTTGTCGCCTACGACATGCAAACGCCGGAGCAGGAGAAGAAAGGCGAGCTGCGTGATGCGTACTTCGAGGGCAAGTTCCCGAACATGGAGCGTCTCATGACTATCCGCGAGCGTCTGGTCCCGGACTTCTACAAGCTGTAAGGAGAACATATGCGCGAAGCCGTAACTCCTCAGAGAGTGGTGGACCTGCTGAATGAACTCATAGAAATTGATCGAGAGTGGATGGTGGCGATGTTTAGCCATCGACCGCAATGCAATCAAGAGGTGGCGGACCATCCAGAGATTCAAGTAGCACAGTACAACCCGAATGTAAAAGTCTTCAACGCCGGTGTTCTGGGTCTGCTCAACGGTCTATTCGGAGCCTTCGGAGAGGAGGGTCCGAACAAAGGCTATGGTTGTCTCTCCATGGTCATAGATTCAGACACGGAGGAAGTGCAGTTCCAGGTCACAGACGCCGCAGGCCGAGTGGTCTGGCCGAAGATTGCGCTGGGCAGTGATTGTGAGATACCGGAGCTACCCGGTTACCGCGGACCACCCGCCGACGAAAACCCGCAAACCTAGGCTAGAAGCGGCCCGCAGCGTCGTTGCCTCCCCGCGCTTCATGGTGTATAATGGGGTGCGGGGTAGTTACCCAGCTTCAGGCTTTGGCACTGGTGCCTAAAACCGTGCCCTCTCTTTCATGGAGTCATTCACGACCCAATTCCTACTCTTCACGCTTCAGATTGTAAGAACTCTTTCCCACCTCTAAAGGACACGCCATGCCGACTATCAAACGAGCCCCTGCCGCTAGAAAGCCTGTCAAGAGAAAGATTGTCTCCAGGGACTCTCCCTGGAAAACGTTGGTCTTCGAGATCGGGTTAACTTTGGACCAAGCTAGCGTTATCGCTAGGGAGCTGATCGAGCATTCCGAAGACACGGTGATGAATAGTATCTACGAGAAGCGTTTCAAAGAGGCTAATCCAAGACTGCTGGAGTGCTTTGAACACATCTACTCTGAAGATGGGATTGAAGATGTAGAGTTCCCGGAGAACTTCCTTAACGGCGCGATTGAACTCCTCGGACGCTACGCGCATCGGATTGCGATGGAATCCAATGAACATGGTCTCAGGCAGCTAGGTCGGGAGATAGACGCAATGCTGGATACAGATTTCTATGATATCAATAAAGAAGAGGAAGACGCCTGGACTGGCCTTCTAACAGATCCGGAGTTCGCCACAAGACTTGTGGACAAATTCCTACCAAGAATCTTGGCACAGGAGAAAGAAGAAGAAGAGGACGAAAAGGCGGCGGAAGCCAGAAGAGAAGCGGAGCGAACCAAGATTCGTGTGAAGAGTGCCCGAGCACTGCTGGAAGCCGAAGGTTACATCGTCATGAAGAAAGAGAGCTAACAATGCGACAATCGACTAAGACTCGAGAACTCAAGATGGATGCTCGCCTATTGGAAAAAGCATTGGATGCTCTGGAGAGCAGGCACATGTCTGGCGATCTAGGGGATCTAATCCAACGTCAGTTCATAGACGATCAACGGAAGTGGCTGCTGACGCAGTCTCTACCCAGGATGAAGCTCGAAGCCTCTACGCCGAGCGACGCCACCTTTGATGCGCTTATGGACGCGCATATGGATATCACTGGCGCCAAGATCGTGCAGGTGATCGTGTCTCCAGGGCATGGGGACGGCAAGGTCGTTCACGTCAACGTCAATGGCGTGTGCGCTTTGCGCGTGTGCCGAATCGAGGAAGTGGAGGTGATGAAATGATCGGATGGCTAACTCAGTGGTGGTTCAATCGGCAGCAGAACAAGCGTTTGAGAGGCATGCGTGACCAAAGGCTCGCCAATCGCACTCTTCCCATCTATCCGCGTGCTATTAGCACCCCAGTTCAAGAACCATCACCCGTACCAGAATTCTGGTCCTGGAGCAACTCGCGAGATGATCTCACCCTACATGCGAAGCTGCGAGTGCTGGGCATCGATCCAGATCGTTTCTTGGATCCGAAGGTGACGGTCATGACCACTCGCATGATGCATGAATCCGCGACCGATATGCTCAGCGTTTTGCAGAGACTGCAACGTCAAGGACACACGCACATCTTTGATCAGCCAATCGAGAGTGCTATAGCTGAAACGAAGGGAATGATAGATGGGACTGCTGAAGATCTATCCAAACCACAAGCGCAAGAAGCGCAAACCTACAGCTTCAGAGCGAGAGGCGGAAGCCAACTGGTTGAAACTCAATCAGAAGTGGAAAGCGACACCCAAGATGGCGTTTCACAAGCACGACAAGATCCAGAAGAAGACCTCAGCAGAGCTGGATCTGACTCATCAGGGGTCGAGGCCCAATCAGAAAGCTGCGATAGCTCAGACAACTCCGACAACCAGTAAGTTGGATGCGGGGTCAACAGTTCCGCCCAAGAAGCAGACCTACACAGGGAACAAGATGATCGGGATCGCAGCGCTTCACAAATCGAACGAAATCCCGGTCTTCAGTCAGGAAGAAGCGATCGAGGTCGCCAAGATGCGGAGATGACATGATCTTTCAACACGGAAAGAACGACGTAAGTGGAAGACGCGTAGTGGGGGTTGTGATGGAAGATGCACGCAAGAAAGCGTTAGAGGACGCGCGTTTGCAGAGGCATGCAGCACGTCGCGGCATTCCGCAATCTGACAAACCCCCGGAATCGCTCTCAGAAGCTCGGGAACAGGCTGCGACCGTAAAGGCCATCCTGTTCCATCTGCGTCAAATCGACGATATGGAGAAGCGCACGTTCCACAACACTCACACTTCTCGTCCGTTACAGGAAGCTCTCGATTACTACGAGATCAAGGAGACCGGTTTAGCGTCCTGCCTGTTTCGCTTCGAAATGATGAAAAAGACGAAGACTTTGGAGAACAAGGTGTGATCCTGGTGCCTTTGTCCTGGAGGCCGTTTTTAGGTCTCGTACAGAGTCACCATCTCATGGATACAGAGTCGCTATAGAGGCTCGTTTACGTGAGCGGGGGAGGGGGCTGCGGAATGGGGTGGGGGAGAGCGAGCAGAGCGAGCGACAACGGAGCGTTTGTCTCTTTCTCTTCTTTCTCGTCTCTTTCGCACCGGAGCGAAGCGCGGAGCGCGGAGCGTAGGGGCAAGAGCGGGCGCACTGCGCCCGCTCTTCCTTGGCAAATCCCGTTCCCGCCGCCACTTCGGACGGTGGGCTCCCTATTATATCTATAGGGACGCCTCCTTAGAAACCAGAACCCAGTCGCCCTGGAGTTCAAATAGATCGGAAGAGCAC
>ERZ650308.518-NODE-518-length-20853-cov-4.986826_pt1 | contig 20853 bp, 31 predicted proteins | sample MGYA00376244_ERZ650308 | MGnify/ENA primary metagenome ERZ650308 (study PRJEB26733, sample SAMN07839295) | wastewater metagenome | biome: small river; feature: stream; material: water | place: USA: North Carolina | collected 2016-04-26 ... | reverse complement strand
ATCTAAACCATGTTTTTTGGTAATAATGCACCTTAATAACTACAGTGCTGTTAAATACAAAGTGCATTGCTCTAGCATACAGAATCTCCTTATCTAATGGAGCAAACAATCGCACTACTGCTAAATCCAAAGGTATCAGGATAATGTTATTGTATTCTATATCTCCAGTAGTGTAGTAGGCACCTATTACACGGTACTGACACGTTAAGCCTAGTATCTGTATTTCTTCATACTGTGTAATAGATACTTGCTTACGATACAACAGTGAAGATACATTCTGAACGATTGGCTGCATCGTAGTACCATCTTCAGTATACTCCATAGAGACAGTAGAGAAGCTAGAAGAGGTACTCCCATAAGTACCTACAGCCCCAATAGTACCTGTGACTAGACGACGGTACAAACCCCTATTACTCAATGATGTGGTTAATTTAGCATCTTTTATTACAATACTCTTCTTAACTAAGTTTTCTATTGTTAAGGATGCAGTAAGAGTAGTTGCATCTAGATATGTGACTTCCCCTCCTAAGCCAAGGAACATATTATTGAAGTACTCATAGAGATACTTTTGTTCTAAAGGATTAGTGGTTTCAGGGGGTACTCCGAAAAGAAGTACTGCTTGAATTACGTCACCTATATCAGGATTCTCAGATATGCTGTCAGAAAGTGTGTCTAAATCTAATCCAATACGCTTAGCTAATCTTTTAGAAGTTAAGTACTCCTCTGATGCAGTATCTGCAGTAATAGGTGTGAAGTTACTACGAAAGTGAATCCAAGGGTAATACGTACCCGCATCTATAGGATCACCATCAAAGAGGATATCCAGGGATGCATAAGTACCATCTCCTTTTCTATAGAGGAAGTACTTCGTTGTACTACCAATAACATACTGTGCATGGAAGTACTCAGACACATCATCATACCCTGTAGGTATCAAATCAGAGGTTATAGTGAGTGTTTCTGTATGAGGAACAATAGTTGGTGGTAATGGGAATGGGTTTGTTATTACTTCTTCCCAACTATACGTAATTTCAAAACCAACAGCAGTAGCTCCTGCATCAACTCGTACTCTACAGTCACCTTCAAGATTTCTAAGAGAATCCTCAGATGCCGTATCAAGCATAGCTTGAGTAAGCACAAGAGAATTGTAATCTAAGGTAACAGGCCATCCTTTAGTAGTGGTGAGTACACTAAGTTCTTCTGTAGTGGGGTTATAACCATAATCCTCTAACAAGATGGTATTGGCTATATGATAGTAATTCAAGTCACCAAAGAAGCTATAGGACATAACCACTTCAGCCTCCTCAATAACATCCTGGATTACAGTCTCTACTTCAGCAGCACCAGTTACAGAAGTGAGTGGGTACCCTTGAGGTAGTCCGTTTGTATATGAATGCTTACCATAACTGTAATAGTTGCGTCCTTTTGCTGCTAACCCTTCTTCTAGGGAAGTGCTAATAGATTCCATAATGTCTTTATTCAACAAAGCAGAAGATGCAGTACCTTGTTTTATAGACGAGGGGATGAGATCATCTGTAATTACCCTAGAAACAGAAGTACCTACATATCTTTTTCTGGACATGTTGTTATCTCACAAAGATAAAAAAAAAAGGAGCCGAAGCTCCTTTTATATTGACACAGATTACGCTGAAGTGGGAAGTGTAACTTCGATACCTTGACATAGTTTATCTACTACAGCTCCAAGACATGCATCATGCAGATTGTTCTCAAAGTTATATGGTGTAGTCTCTAAAGTAGTACGTCGAATGTTCCATGTGTTCAACATAAGCTGTGCTGCTTTATGTTCAGCATCCCTCTTAAACCCCTCTGATTGAGCAAGGTACAGCGCCTTCTGACGACCAATAATACTATCAGCATCCACACCTGTAGACTCTACCTGAGCCAATTCAGTAAGGCGTTTCTGTTCCAACACTTCAATCTCTTTGTTGGTACGAGTAACTTGTTGATCCCTCAATAGCAATTCCTTCTCAAGCACTTGAATCTCAAGGTTAGTCTTTTCTTGTGCTAAAACCATCTGCAATGAGGTCTGTAGTACTGCCTGCAAGGAACCCAGATATACCGTAGCATACTCAGAACCTTTGATACGATTGGCTTGGTACTCAGCATCAAGCTGTGCCTTAACGCTACGCATCAATACATCAAACACACCAGCACCTGCCGTAGTACCTGTGGTAAGTTTGGCTAAGGTAACTGTGTTATCACTTCCTGAGGCTACGGTAATCATGAGTTTTATCCAGTCAGGTTAATCAATCGAATTTGCCATGGCTTGACGTTGAGCCAGATCATGCAATTCTTCAGTGGTAAGCTGTGGCATCACTTCAATGGCAAACTCTTTGATCAGCTTACCAGTACGGGAAGTATTACCACGGCCATCCTTTTTATTCACAAACACTTGGCACTGACGCGCAACCAACTGATTGTAGATAATACGAGGAACATGCCAACCTTCATCAGCATTGAAAGGGATGTACTTCTTGAAAGTACCTACCGTAGCATTACTTACGGTAAAAATCTCACCTGCCCACTCTTTCTTAGCAGGGTTCATACAGGTAACACGAATACGGATAAGCTCACCAGCTTCTTGCTTCTTACGCAGTCTACGCTGACCATCAGTTTCCTTTGCAACTACAGGAGCAGCTACCGGAGTTTCTTCTTCTTTGTCTACAGAAGGATTCAACGCTGCAGCAATCTTCTCACGCAACTTCTCAACACCAATAGACGGATGATAGGAAATACCCATCAAGTCTGCACGCTTCTTCAGGCTAACGATTTCATCAGGGATAGGCAAATCATCATAAGACTCTTGCATTTCAGTTCTCCAAGGGACAAAGGAAAGGGGAGGTTTTCCTCCCCTTAGTGGTGTTACAGATTACAGGGTAGCAATGGTCTTGATCAAACCAATACGCTCACTACGCAGGATCATGAAGCCGTAGTACCACTTGATGCTCATGAAACCAGTCTCACCATACGGGTCAGTACGGTCAGCGGTTTCAATACCCGGCTTCTTGTGAGTGGTAACAAACTTCACAGACTTACCATCAGTTTGGAAACCAATGGTAGTGAAGGAACCATCACCAATACACAGCATTGGGAACACATCGAAGTTGTTGCCAGTGACATGGTGAGTAGTATCACCAGTAGCATCAGCACCAGCACCAGCCCACTTCATCATCTCAGGAACCACGACGATACGGAACTGATCAATGGCACCCACTTCACCATTCAACAGGGTACCACCAGCAGCATACTTCTCTACCGAGATGAATGCAGGGTTACTGTGCAGATCGGTCATAGCCTTGATCGTAGGCAGCAACTCAGAACCGATGTAGATGACACGCGAAGAACTCAGTGTCTTGGTATCCACCAGACGAGTACCTGTGAAGATAGTCGTATTCTTCGGAGTACGGTTGTTATCCAGATCAATGGACAACCGCATCAGATCACCGTAGGTAACGATATCATCAGTGCCATTGGTACCCATATCAGAGTTCTGGGTAGCATCACCGGCATAACGAATCGTACCGGCAGAGTTGATCAAGTCAATCTGCAGAGCATCTTCAGTAATCTCGTTGGCACCATTCAACAGTTCACGGTTGATGTGCATTTCCAGTTCAGCATCAGAATCAAAGTCCAGAGACTCTTGGGTGTACTCATCGAAGAAACCAAACTTCTCAAAGGTACCTTCAAGTTCCACACGCTTGAAGCCAACACGATTGACACGACCACCATTCTCAGAGAGAACAGGCAGCTTACCGGAGATGGTACCGATGTCCTTGCTGGAGCCATATAGATTACCGGACAACTGTTCGCTGGTAAGCAGAGCAGTAGCATTAGTACCTGCAGCGTCATTCAGCAACAGTGCAACACCCAACAGGGTAGCCTTCTGTGCAGTGGTATAGACACCATAGAGGTTCCGACCATAGTTGGAAGCGGTAGGAGCAGGACTTGCACCTTTACTGGCAGCAACAGTAGCAGCAGTACCCAGAGTAATGGTCAAGGTAGCACAACCAGCTAATGCACCAGAACCGTCAGCACCAACAGCAACAGCTAAACCAGATGCTTCAATAGCAGCTTTAGCAGCGGCCTTACCTGCGTTCAGAACCTGCAGAACCAGTTGCGGGAAGAAGACCTTGTGGTAGCCAGAGTCAATAACAACACCAGCAGCATCAATACCTTGGTCATTGATATTGCGATCATCCAGCAACGGCAGGTAATGGTACAGCTTGATCTTCTTACCCATATTCTTGGGCATAGAAGTCACTTCAGCCAGTTGGGAGAAGTACTGTTCCTTACGGATTTCGATTAGCGCCTTCTTTTTATAGAAGTCGTTCATCACCTGCGTGCCAATACTGGAAGGAGTCCCGCCAAGCGGGTCATTAAATTCACGGGGCATGATTGTATCCTCTTAAACAAATTTGGGAGATAGTTTGGCAAACTCTTCGTCAGACAAACTTAACGGATTAAAGTCCGATTTCACACTGGAAGATGGTGCACTCTTAGGTGGAGCAGCAGCCAACTTCTTATCACGGAGCTTTGGATCATCTTCCTTCCTCGGTTTCGGAGGGACAACCTTTGCATTGGGGGTCTGGGTGCCTTGGCGTCCCAAATGGTCAAACCCGCCTCGTGCTTGGATTGCATCACCAATTTGCCGGTAAGCATCAATGTCACTCAAGCCATTCAACTTTCCAAGTACTCGATTGCGCTCTAGTTCCTTCTCAATGATCGGATAAACTCCACTGGCTACGTGGTCATTTATAATCCGCAAGAGTTGAGGATTCTCAGCAACAATACGTCTACTTGGTTCATCCCACTGTGTACCAACAACGTCAATGGTCTTGGAATACGATGGTGTTTCGCTGAGTTCAGCAATAACATCATCCAGTGCCATTTCCTTTTCGTTTACAGTACGTACATTGGGTTTGTAACCTTCAGCAGTATCTACATCCATTTCCATGGGATCAATACCACTGTCTTTCACCAACTTCATAATTGCCTTAGGATTCTTCTCCTTTAGGTCAATCAAGAAATTAAGTTCATTCTCATCCAACAAACCATGAGTGTCAAGCAGCTTCAACACCTTAAGATTAGGTTTAAGTGCTGCCATCTTCTTATTGTAGTTAGCACCCATCTGCATAAGCGTCAAAGCTTCATCCACAGAAGTTACTTGGATATCCTTACCATTGGCTTTAAACGGAGCCAATAGACGTTGGTACTCAGCCTTATAGTCTAGGTCTGTAGTCTCAGTTTCAGGAGTTTCAGTAGGAGTCTCTGTAGTGGTTACTTGTTCTGGAGTCTCAGGTTGTTCTTCAGTACTTTCAGGAGTCTCTGTGGATTCTTCAGTATCAGGAGTTTCTTCCTCAGTCTCAGTACTGTCTGAAACTTCAGGAGGGTAACTATGTTGTGCAATGTCTTCATCAGACATACTCAAGAAGTCTTGAGTCTCAGCGGTTTCAGTAGTCATTATTGTTCTTCTCCATTAGGGTTTTGACGAATCCAATCCAGTGTTTCATTATCTGCTTCGATAGTACGGGCTGCTTGTCGTCCCAGAAATTCAACCGTAGTCAGAAAAGAGTTTAAACCACCCAAGGCATCAATCTGCTTCTCAATGGAAGCTTGATGTACAGGAGTCTGCATAGCAGATTCTGCTTTCAGATACACAAGACGTAATGCTTCATCAATCAAATACCCTTGGGTAATCACAGCATGGAAGTCTCTATTCTTACGTAGACGTTCCAGTGACTGTGCTAAATCCACCTTAATCTGTGCAGCTTTAATACTATGCTGCAATTGTTCTACTTGGTACTCACTCATTTGGCTTATGCCTCTCAGTTGGAGTTAATTACAAGGGGAGTATATCCTCCCCTCTCTCATTATGGAATAGTTAGCTACGTCCAGCTTGCAGCTTCATATACTCCTTGGCAATATCATAACCACGATCTTCTAACTGAAAGTTTCTCTCCATCTCCTTCAGTTTCATCTGGCTACGTGCTTGTTCTCCATGTAACTCCTTAGCACGTTCCTGCTTAACACCAGACTCTTGTTCCACAAAGTCCAAGTTCTTGATATCAGTATCTGCTTTGATATTACCAGCCTTGACCTGTTCGGTACCTACCTTAGCTTGTTTCAACTGAGCATCTGCCATCTCATTAGCCAATTTTGCTTGCAGCAATTGAATCTCCAACTGCGCCTTCTGTTGAGCCAATGGATCAGGTTGAGGCTGATACTTCTCCAACTTCTTAGCCAAGTCAGGCATCTTACGTAGGCGAGCAATATCAGACAAGATCATGGTAAACATCCCAGTATCCATACTGTTACCTACTGTCTGCAACATGAAAGCCAATTCCTGTGCCTTGTTGTTATCTTCTTCTGCAGTAGAGATAGACAGCTTCAAGTCAAAGTTACCGGGAAGATCATCTCTCCGAATAGCTACAAACTGTTCATTAGATACTCGAATGATTTCCTCATCAGAAAGGAACTCAGCATTCATGGCAATAATCTTACGACCAATCTCAATGATGCCCTGACTCAACCTACGTAAGATACACAACTCACGCTTAGAAGCCGCATCCAATGCTCCTCTTACCCCTGCAGCTACATCTCCCAAGGACTGACCACTGACCCCCTGACTGAAGCTCTTCACACCAGTCATGGACTCAGCATCTTGACTCATCAAGCCAAGCATAAACTGAGCAGATGTAGGAATCTCAGGGAAGACATGCATGTGTACGCCCTGTCGAGGGTCTACTTGAGGATTGAATTCATAGTCCTGTCCTGAGTCATACTTACGTCTATTGGTTACATCCAACATATCCTTACGGATACCTGTTTGACCATTAGCTGACTTACCTAGAATATCAATCATACCTCGTGTAACAGCACCAATGATCTTCTGGTTATCTTCCAACAGTGAGCCATCAGGTTCACCATAGACACTGTTCTTAACAGGCAGATAGGGTACCACTACAAAGGGAAGCTTCTTGTCTGGGAATGGATTCTCTTCCATACGAATGATTTCATCACCAACCCAACAACATACAAAGGGTTGTGTCTTACCTTCATCATTGATATCCCAATACCCCCAATACTCATACACGACAAACTTCTTACGTGCATTATCATTGTAGGTGAAGTTCTTACTCCCTTCAGGAGTAGCATGATCAGGCTCAGCAAGTACACTCACATTCTTAATGTTGATCTTCTCTAGGTTATGATACTTACCTGCCTTACGTAGTTCAGACAAACAAGACTCATACCTATAAATCACAAAGTTAGCCTTAGAGATATCCCCCTTACAGGTAGGATCAATAATCACATTCCTGTAATCACACACCTCAACTGTAGGTTGATTCTTCACTACTCGTACAGCTTTCTCTATTGTCATACCCAATACCACAGGTTCAATGGGCTGACCTAACTCCATAGACATATCATGTGCCATCTTCAATTCATCAGGCACATCAGTAGCGTATTGGCTTGGGGAATCCATCTTCAACTGTTCAAGCTGTTGGTGTATCTCCATGTATTCTGGATTCATCCTGAACTCTAATTGAGGAACCTCTTTCTCATACTCCTCTTCCTCAAACTCCCAACCAACACGAGCAACAATAGTTCCTTCATCAACACCAGCACGAACATAGTTATCAATGAACGTAACCTTGTTCATCTTGGTATTGAACTGGTTATTCAACACAATCTGATTCTGTTTAGCAGCATCTGTATCCTCCCAAGTAACCGGAGTGATATTAAACAAATCCTCTGTACTGAGGAATGGTTCAGTCAATGCTGGGTATCTCCACTCAGCTTGTTTACGAATAAGCTTAGGAACAATCTTGGAAGAGTTCTTGGCTGTCTTAACTACAGCCTTACCCCTCACATGCATATTATCAAGCCATTCATCAATCTTACTACATTGAGCCTCATGCACCATGTTTGCTTCTTGGTAATCAAGCTTCAAGTCAGCCAGTTTAGGGGGAGTCTTCCAATCCACCTTCCACTTATCGTCTGGAGTAACTTCATCCAAATCCATATCATCTTCATCTTTCATATCAGTACCCATTCAATCAGTGGAAGTTACACCCAACCATTACGTTCAATACGATTTGGCTGGCTTACTTGGTCGATACGTATGTTATCACGCTCCAAGGAAGCACAGGCAAGTTCATACTTGGCAGCATAACTGTTCCCTGAATGGAACTCATTGGTCATACCCATTGGGTTATTCACACGACTTGCTACGAAGTAGCAGAGAGCTTCAAGATATTGATACGGAAGATCAATCTCTACCAACTCAGCCCTATACATCCCAACTCCAGGAACCAGATAAGGATGTGCTGCACGGTATTGCACAGTAAGAGTGTCAGTGAGGTACTCAGAAGGTGTAGTTGCCAGACGATTAACGATATCAATGGGGACTCTAAGCGTACTTAGGCTAGGAGTACTCAAGGAAAACTCATCTGCCTCATCATTTAGAGGTAAAACCACACCATCTTGGGTCAAAACTCTCTCAATCTTCATCAAATCATTGAGATAAGGGGAACTTGTATCAAGAATGTACTTAACAGGCTCAGTAGAAGCAGTATTACTGGCACAATACTTGAGATGTACAGGGTAATTCACCTGATCTGTCTGCATATCCACCACAAATTCCCCATGTCTGATAGGGAATCGTGTGTGTAATGCAGCTAAACCAAGGTTAATACTGGATACCAACCGATCATAGTTAGCATCCTCGATAGTTCCAGCACCAGAGTTACCAATAGCCATCTGGCTAAGCTCCCCATAGGAGAGTTGTGTGAAGATTTCAGAGAGTTTCATGTATCACCTATACAATGTAGGAACCAATACGAGGATTTTCCACCACATCTTCCTCAATGTCCCACATGTTACTATGTCCAGAGTGAGACACCAACGTAGTTTCTTCACTTGGTTTCCATGCCTTCATACTGGAAAGCATTGATACCGTATCAATAAAGTCATCCTGCTTACTCTTGAAGCCACTCACTGAAACTAAACTCAGTTCATTCAGACCTTCAGCCAGTGTAGGCTCGCTCTTCTTCTCCAAGGGGAAGAACATCTTGTGTGCCTTGAACAATGGAACCATGGTATTGAATCGTGACATCTTGTTTGTGTTAGGACGCATACCCGGCTTGTTGTCATTCCCATCTGAAGCCAGTGTGAAATACACATTTCGGTTCATCATCTGTTCCTGAAGCCAAGGAATGAATCCTCCTTGTTGTCCTGTCACTTCAATCCCCACAGCCTGTGGCTTGTACATCTGAACCAATCTGAACAGATCATCAATATTCTTGTTCATCAACTGACGTTGGCAGATACCATCAACCCAAAACCAATCACCATTGTTGTTATATGCCCAGACACTGATCACACTGAAGTCACTGCTCTGTCTTTCACTGGTAGCAAAGTCAGTAGTGATATAGAAATTGAACTTACCTTTGTTCCTGATCACAGCATCAATGAAGTACCACTGAAGATCACTATCCAGAATAACTCTATCTTCTTCACTCATGATACGTAGCATCAACTCTTGATTGAAGGAGTTCACCTTGCCTGTCTTTACAGCAGTGTCGTACTGTTCTTTCACATACTCATACGTAAAACGATCTGACCAACTCCCCCTGAACTCTGCCTTATCACAAGGGAATGTCTCACATACAGGAAACACATTAACCCTCCATGCACCGGAACCAACTGCTTTATACAAAGGGTCTTTTGCATTGAATGGGGTACCACTCCAGATGATCATATTCTTGGTAGGATGCAATGCATAAGTCACTGCCTTGTACACCGTATCTTCCACAGCAGAAATTACCGTAGTAGAACGTGCATCTTCATCACTGATCAAGTCATCCAGTACCGCTAACTGAGGGCGCTTACCCATCTCCTTGGCACCACGAACCCCAGTCTTTGCACCATACCCTTTGACAATGAATACCTTGCCATCAGCATTCTGAAACTCCCATCGAATATCTGTGAACTTGGTGGTAGGTACATACTGCTTCAAGAAGTCAGAGTTATCCCATCTAAACTCCAGATTCTTACGCATGTTCTTAACACCATTCTCAATGGAGTCACTCACATACAAAGCCAAATCTACAGGCCCAAATCCAGGGAGATCACCATAAGTAGCAATGTACAGAAACAAGTACTCCGCCATTAGTGTTGTCTTGGCAATACCACGATGACACAGATTAAGAATCCTCTTACCCCTATCTGTTATCGTATCCAACATTGAATAGTGAACCACTGGAGTTAAGTTCTCCTCCCCTTGTGCTCCATTAACCAACTTGATGAACGTAACAAACTCCAGTGCAAAGTCACTAGGCACATAGTTAGGGTCAATGCTGTAATCAATATTGTTGAGATAATCCTCTACCTGCCAAGGCATACCATCAGCGTGTAGCTTACTCATATGTTTCTCTTGCACTTGGCATAGTACTTAAACACTTCTTCATAGGTAGCAAAACCTCTAGGCTTAAACCACCACTCCCAGAACCATCTATTCACAGCAATCTTTACCCCCGGATACTCAGGGTGATACAGCAATGCTTGCCTACGCAATTTCATTTATTATCTCTCCATTCATCATAAGCTGAAGTACCAACAGCAGTGCCTATACCTAAACCAAAGGTAGTCTTCGGATCAGCTACCATCTTCACTCCTGCCTTCTGCAATCCTTTCCCCGGCACCTTCATTGCCTTCAGCACACCAAACATAGGCAATGCTTGCAGTAAAGCCATGGCCATTTGTGTCTTATCCCCTGCCTCCCCTCCACTCTGCATTTCTCCCATAGCACTCCCCAATGCAGTCATAGGATTCAACGAACGCCCTACCCTATCCAGTATATTAGGGTCTGTTCTCTCAAATCGTTGATTATCCTGTTGCCACCACTTAGCACTATCAGTCCAGATACTCATTTACTTTCTCCACGTAAGAATTCTTCATCATCCATCATAAACACAGGAATGATGATCTTTGATATTGGCTCTTTACTCTCTTCTGCTTTCTGCACCATAGCGTACTCATCTGCAGCCAACTCGCCTGTAACTTTGAGATACGCTTCCTTCAGCATCTGGAACCTACGCTCCAAGTCCTTAATCTTTCTCTTATACCTAACATCCTGCTTACGTAACTCATCTATACACAACCTCTCCTTGAAAAAGGTATGCAGAAACCAGACACAGAACCTAACCCATAAAGGTTCATTCGTAAGGTAAAACTTCCGATCATCGTAGAGATAAACCAATCTCAAGTACATGTAATCAAACATCAATCACCTCTGCATCTATCACCTTCGTATGGGCAATACCCTGTGCATTGCTCATTCCACTTTGTATCATCAATCTCTGCTGTGCTGCCAGTTCCATCGTAGCCTGCCTCAATGCAGCAATGCTACCATCTTCCTTCATGCCAATCTCCAACTCAATCTTCTGAGTCTCAGGCATCTTCAAATGCAACAACAAACTATTCGCTGCATCACACCGTACCTTCTCACTGTTTGCTGAAACCATCAACTCTGCTTGTACATTCAAAGCCTTCTGATACAAGTCCTGATTCAACACATAACTAGGAACCAAAGTCTGCTCAAAGATTAGGTTCACCAGTTTGCTCTTATTGTACGCAGTCACATAACTTGCAATGTCCTTGCTTGCTACCCCTTGAGCCAAGAACCCCTGATACTTCACGGGGAATGTTTTCACATAAGCATCAAGGTTAGTACACCCCAACAACTTGTGACTAACATACTTCACTGCATTCACATACTCAGCAATCTTGAACCTACCATCAGCCATTACCCTCGTATAGCTAATCAAGTTGTCCCTATACTGCTCATACATCTCAGGATCACTCAGAGTATTGTTAATACTATCAATGAGTTCCTGATTCACTGTCTTCTTAACTTTCTCAGGCAAAGCCTGCTTAAACATCTCTACTGTCAACATAACCAATCCCCTTCAGAGTATCGGCTTAGTATAGTCAAAATTATCTAACAATATACATTAGAAACACTTTGTTACATCTTAGGACTAGGAGAAATCATTATTATAATTTTCACAGGGTTAGGGGATTTTTATGATTTAGGTACAGTAGCTGTGTTCGGTAACTGGGGTCAATAAAATAAATTATACCCCCCCCCATAGGGGAAGTATAAAAGCACTACACACTCCCCACTTACCTAGACCATCATCACCTTTCAGGTATGACATGGGATATCCCCTAACAACTGGAGACACAACATGTTTACATGGCTTGCAACTATGTTCAGAGCTTTCAATGAACTCTTCACCGCACTGGAAGTCGGTGCACGTACCGTTCGCAAAGGTTGCGAATATGGCGAGACTCTCGTTGACAACGAGATCGCAGCAGCTAAAGCTGCAGCCCTCTCCGAGTAACCAACTCCCCTCCAGCAATGGAGGGGTTTAAAAGCACAAGCACTACACACCAAGGCACAAGCACTACCCAGCGGAGCGGAGACAGTACTTAGACAGGAGGAGAGCATACCGATATACTATACACATGTATATTATATCATTACATCCCATCACTAACCTCACCATCCTACACTGTCACATTCATCACAGTAATTACTATACACATGTATATTTACAGTAACTACAATAACTTAGCTCACTCAGCTATACACAGTAACTACAGTAGACTGGAGTAGATGGGAGTAACACTAGGTAATCTCAATAAATACCATCAATCACTGACACATCACTCAATGTCTCACTCATACCTATATACTCCCTATACACTAACCAATGTCTCATCACATCCTGTATCACTACTAACTGTACCATCATACACAAGTACACTAACTACTGTGACACTACTCACTGTCATCTTCATACTTCTAAACCATGACATCAAACACTGTCACAATCACTGCTGTCATAGCTCATTTAATGGTAATGATTCTCATTCCATACATCATATCAGTGTCCAATGTCACACTCATAACTGATCAAATAAAGTACTTGCCAATACTTCTATGACAAGTACACTAGCGTTCACCGCTTCCCTCCGTTCCCACCTATATACTTCTATATACATCCTCATAGTACCTTTAATATACAAGTGTATTTATATACCCATGTTCGTTGTTCTATGTCTATGTCCCTTTCAGGGGTGGTATGGATGTGTGGGTTGGCTAAGGCCAGACATCCTACTGAAAGTGAACAAGCTGTTTGACATGGAATGTCAGCAACACTTCTGCCAGTCACTCTTCGTTGACTGGAGCTACCGCCGAGTTCTCTTGCGGGATTAGAAATGAGAACCGTGTGCCTCCTACGACTCTGGAGGCAACCCCTATTCTTAAACCAACTGCCAGCATTCTGCTGGCATGGAGATTTACCATGTCACACGTATCTCGCATGATGAATATGCGGTTCAAAGCAATGCAACGTAATCTGGAAGAGTACTTCCAGATGACCAAAGAAATGCTTACGCATGAAATCACAGGTGTCTTAACAGATACTGGAGCACGCAACATCTGTGCTCCGATATACGAATACTCCATGTTCGATTCTTCGGGCATGTGGGCCAGTGACTATAAAGTACTGGCTGGTTACTAACACCATCAATACTGCCGGGGTAATCCCGGCATGGAGAAGTATCATGAATATTTACACCATCATTGCCGCCATGTTCTACATGCTGGCATTCACCCTGTTGTGCATCACCTTCAGCAATATCCAAGCCACTGGTGCTCCTGTAGCACTGATATTGGCTTGCTTGAGTGCTGGTGGTGGCGCGTACTTCTCAATCTGTTCAATGGAGCGTCGTCATGCAAACCAATAACATCAAACTTAACCTTGTAACCTTTTGCTTCATGGTGGCCCTTGCAGTGGCTACCTACTGTGCACTGTTCATTACCACCGTTGCTGTGGAGCACCATGCTCCACATGGTTTCATCATAATCATGAGTGGTTTCACTGCCTTGGCAGCATTCATGACGGTAGCATTGCCGGTGGCTTTCCACCGTGCACATAGCAAGTAACCTAAACCCCAATGCCTTCAAGGTGTTGGGGTTTGTTTTATACATGTTTGGTGGTCTGGCATCTCCGCTCCTTTCAGGAGTGGGATGGAATGTCTGGGCAATCTCGCCCCTTAAGGAGGACACCATCATGTTCGATCGTCAAAGCAACAACAAGGGCAACAACTCCAACTCTGATTGGAAAGCTACCTCTTTCATCAACCTGTTCCTGAACCGTAAGAACGGCACCAAGATGAAGCTTGGCTTCATTGCATTGAAGGAAAACGATCCGGAGCACGCCCAGCTCATGGCTTGGATCGAAGCTGATCCTGAAACCCGCTTGCCAGCTTTGCTGGAGAAGTTGGTACTGGATTATCGGCATGTCGAAGCCAAGAGTGATGACGGCCTCGACCTGTAACCCATACCTCTCATCCTTCGGGGTGGGAGGTTTTTTTTTATATCCTCTGCACCATCATCTGCAAAAGCACTACACAAGCAAAAGCAAAATCTACAGCGAACTACAGTGAGACAGTCTACAAGGCTCTAGGAGTCGATTCTAGCCACGATCTATGTGAAGATGCCCTTCCGGGCATTCCTTACGAATGTGCGTCTTGTTCGGGCTTATAGAGCGTGTTTGGTGGTCTGTCCGGTGTACCCTTTCAGGGGTGAGGTGGGTGTTTGGTTTAGACTTAGGAGCAAACCATGAGTAACGTAAGTGATGTGGAGTGGAAGATCATCTACAGGGCTTGGATGCGTGAAGCCCAAGATGCATTGAATGGAAATACAGACTCCATGGAAATGGAGTTCTGTATCTCATGTGCATTGGATATCTGGATGAAACTGGAGTCTGTTTGATGAAACCATTCAAGTTGATTGTGGCTGGTGGCAGGGACTTCTCTGATACAGCGTTGTTCCTCAATACCATGCAGCGAGTAGAGCAGGAGTTATCTGAATACTCAGTGTCCTTGGTCAGTGGTATGGCTAAGGGTGCTGATAAGATGGGTTGGCAATTTGCCAGAGATCAAGGCATAACATGTCACCCTTTTCCTGCGAATTGGAACAAGTATGGCAAGGCTGCTGGCTTCAGAAGGAATCAACAGATGGCTGATTTCAGTGATGGTTTGGTAGCCTTCTGGGATGGTAAATCCCATGGTACCAAGCACATGATTGACACTATGGCCAAGCAGAACAAGTGGATCATGGTAGTGAGGTATTAACATGCTATTTCGCAACGAGACAATGTACAAGATGCATATGTCAGCAGCAGGATATTACCTTAGGGAAGGTAATACACAGCAACTCAACTGGGCATTGGAAGATGCCCTCTACTTTTGGATGAATGCACAATGAAATACATCGACCGTGATGAAAAGACCCTGAACGTAAGTGCAGGATACTTGTGGCAAGGTAACAAATGCCTCGGAAAGATTGTTTCAATCAACGAGGATTTCTACACCATCATTCCGGGGTAAGTGAATGAACAAAGTCTTGATACAGCAAGGGATTGAGGAGAGGTTCTCCCAATCCCATGTGGATTTACTATTGAAGGAGTTCCTCGTGAACTCCTCGGAGTTTGAATCCAAAGTACAACAAGGGGTTAGGTTGCTGGAGAAACACAGACAGCAGAAGTTCTTTCCATCCAAACAGGAGCGTTGGGATCAGTTGTTTCAACTGGATTTGGAGATGCTGGTATTCGGTATCTTCAAAGCCACCATGTACTGTTATCGTCCTGTGTTGTTTACAGCAGCAGTAGCCATGACGGTTAATCGTCTGGGTTGGGATGATAAGCCTGCTGCAGTGCAAACCATGGCAGAAATCTTGGCTGTGTTGTGTCAAACAGATGTGTTTGATATCTACAAGGAGGGTAAGTTTGAGTCCCTGATGTTGGTTTCCAATGCCAAGTTGGGGAAGATCAAGGATCATATGGAGATGATCCAGTACATGCCTCCAATGATAGTGGAACCATTACCAGTCAACAGTAATAGGGATACTGGATACCTTACGCTGCAAGACTCTCTGGTACTGGGAGGCAAACATAATCACCATGAAGGTGATCTCTGTCTTGATGTCTTGGACATCATGAATAGTGTGTGTCTGAAGATAGATACACAGTTCATTAACAGCTTCATTGAGGTGCCTAAGAAAGCACTGGAAACCAAGGAAGCAGAAGAGAATTGGCTTGTGTTCAAGAAGAAATCAGATGAGATGTATCGTCTGGTTTTGAGGACTGGTAATCGTGTGTGGCTTACCCATCGGGTAGACACCAGAGGACGTATTTATGCACAGGGATACCATTTAAATACGCAGGGAGCGAGCTTCAAAAAGGCACTACTGGAGTTAGCTCGTGAAGAGCTAGTTACTGGAATCTAAAACAGGGAGCCTTGGCTCCCTTTCTCTTGGGGAATGCTATGGATTATTACACTGGGTTTGAGTACCTGTTGATTGACTGTGCAAACCAATATGGCTTGGACAAGAAGCTGTTTGGTGAGCGTATTCAATGGGCCAAAGACAATCTGGATACGTTGGAGTCACACACCAACGATGCTGATACTCCAGCACTGTATCTGAAGGCTGTACAGGCCATCAGGAAGGCTCAACAAGGCATCCCAACAGGTCATCTGGTGGGTATGGATGCCTGCTGCTCTGGTATCCAGCTAATGAGCGTTCTGACAGGGTGTCATGTAGGCGCTGCAGCTACTGGCTTGGTACATCCTAACGTCAGGTCAGATGCTTACACTGCCTGTACCAACACCATGAGAACAGTATTAGGAGATGGTTTTGATATCAGCAGGGAGGATGCTAAATCCGCTTTGATGAAAAGCTTCTATGGTTCAACCAAGGTACCTAAAGTACTGTTTGGGGAAGACACTCCTGAATTGGATGCCTTCTACAAGGCTGCTGAAGCTACTGCTCCCGGTGCATGGATGTTGCTTCAGGAGTTGTTAGGAAGCTGGCAACCATGGGCTACCAAGCACGAATGGCAAATGCCTGACGGGTTTAACGTGGTCTGCAAGGTAATGCAAACCACTGAAATAAGGGTTGAGGTGGATGAACTTGACCATGCTAGTTTCACCTATGCATGGGAAGAGAATAAAGGCTCCAAGACTGGTTTGAGTTTGCCCGCTAATGCGCTTCATTCGGTAGACTCGTATGTGGCTAGGACTCTTCATCGTCGATTGAATTATGACGAGAAGGTACTGGCTTATGCTTCCAAACTTATTGAAATTGAACTTCTGGAAAGAAGTCTTGGAGTAACTGTAGAAGGTATTGAAGATGCCTCTGTGAAGTACTACGTTGATCTGTATGCAGCCAATAAAATGGCTGATGTAGTGATACTCCCGTACCTCACAGCAGAGAATATCTGGATGGTTTCAGATGCTCAACTGAAAGGGTTGAATCACATCTGTTCCATGATGGAGAAGTACAAGCCATTTGAGGTAGTCAGTGTGCACGACGACTTCCGAGTGCATTGTAACAACGTAAATCACCTACGGTTTATGTACAAGGAAGTACTTGCTGAACTGGCAGAATCAGAAGTTCTCAGTAACATCATGAGAACTATTAACCACTGCCAAGGAACTTATAAGAAGTTGTCTCAGAACCTTGGAGAAGTCATTCGAGGCAGTAACTATGCACTCACTTGAGCAGCCCTTCCGGGCTGTTTGATGAGTACCCGAGAGCGATTTCCTTAGGGGAATCCTCTCATTTTTTCTTCAGTCATAGAAGTTCTCAAAAACAGCATACCGATATACTCAGCATACCTGTTTTTGACTTTTTGACTATACACAACCGATATACCAGAGGTGATTTATCATGAGTTTGAAAGTGACAGTGACAGAGAAAGGACCTGTACGTTTGTATCCTCGTGTTATGCAACACGTAGATGCCCCCAAAACAATTGTGTTATTCCTTGAGGCAGGGAGAGGTATTTGTATTTATCCAGAGTCTCACCCTGACTTTGGAAAAGCATCAAATCATTGGGTATCTTCAGGATGGGCAGCTTGTTGTGTAACCTTGGATTCAACAGGAGAGTAACATGAGTATTAAGAGTGAAGTGTGGACACATGAAGTAGTGCCAGAGAAACCATACTATCCACGAGTGATGGTTAATATCCGAGAAGGAGAAGAAGGATGTAAAGGAGTAGTTGTACTCTTTACATCAAAGCATACAGGTGTAGCACTCAATCATGGGCCAGAGGATTCTTCAGCATTTCCAGGTTTTAGTGCAATTAACTGGGTTGACTGTACCAGTACAAAGGATTGGCAACCTTGTACTATTACATTGACTACGGAGACTTGATTGTGGCTAAGCGTATTGGTTTAACTGAAGTACAGAAGAGTCAGATTGTAAACTCTCATGCAATGGGAGTTCCTCAGGATGCATTGGCTCAATTGTTTGGATGTTCACGTAGGAGTATCTACTGTGTATTGGTAGAGCGTGCAGTGCTCACTCCAAAGTACACAGCAGATGTAATGAAGCTACTCAAGAAGCATAACATGAGTTATAGCTTCTTGAAGGAACTACTGGAGGGATAATGAATCTGATCTATCGACAGCCGCCCATTCGGGCGGTTCCTATGAATATCTTTCCCACATTAACCACATTAGAAGAAGTAGTAGCATTAGCTAAAAGTCAATTACCTATTATGGATGAGCAACAGTTAGTGACAGTCTTGATGACATACCATAATACATTGCTTGCTTATGTAAGAAACTCTTAAGGTGTTAGATAGTTGCTATTCATAGGAGTAGCAACACTTCTAGCATTTAAACCAACAGGAATAAGATCATGAAGCGCACTGAAGTGAAGTTTGAAGATGTCAAGGTAGGGGATACTCTGTACATTGAGAGTACCGGGGCAGAGTATGGTAGGTGTAATCAACGTACCTGTAAGGTAGTAGGATTTGGCAACCAAACAGAGTTTTTGTGTACTGACTTCGGTGAAGGATTCTATGGACACAATGCTAATGGTTTTGTTAAAGGAGAGACTGGGTATAACCTGTGGAAGCATGATCAACAGTACTTTACCTTGTTTAAGGTAGAAGAAGAAGAAACCAAACCATCTGAGAAAACCATGAAAGCTGTAGAGCAGGTAGATAAGCTAATTAAAACCAAGTACACCTACTCAGGTGAGGTGCTTAAGCATCTGAAAGTAGGTGATATCTTCTTCTTGGATAAGTTCCCAGCTAACTCAAGCTTAGAAGGTAAGTTCTATGAAGTAATCTATAAGGATACTGGAAATTACTATGGTTTTGATTTTAAAGAGGTGTGTGATAGGTCTGTTCCTATATACATCGCCTCCCATGCAGGTAATGTAATGACTGGAGAGATGGTAATCACACTTACCCGTCCTCTGGGTAAAACCAAAAAAGACAAGATTGCCAAGCTGGAAGCTAAGCTTGAGCGTATCGCTAACAAACTGAAGACTCTGAAAGAGTCTGGGGAGTAACCAAGAAGATTACTTTCCAGAAGACCTTAGAACTGTAGAGGCAAACCATGAGTAAATGGATTGAAGAGGATGTAATCAAAAACTCAACTATAAGTGCTGAAGTTGAGAGTGCATTTCGTACTCTCATTACTAACTCAGTGCTTACACCTATCGTATTTAAAGGTGTAGATGGGGAAGTAGAATACCTCCGTATTGAGGATTGTATCTACATCCTTAAATTTACAGTAATACCTGAACAGGAATAATAAACATGCAACACTACAACTTTGGCAGTATCGAACAGTTCCGTAGCATCTGTAAGCAGATCAAGATGGAAGCGGAATACCAAGGTAAGGATGCAGACGGGAATGCTATCTACGACCTAAATGCACCAAAACCTGTTCTTACGTTCACTGGAACTGTAAAACTGCATGGTACTAATGCTGCTGTTGTTTACAGCAAAGAGCATGGATTGTATGCACAAAGCCGTGAACGTGTGTTGAGCATTGAGAGTGACAATGCTGGCTTTGCTTTCTATGTGGAAAGCAATCGTGAATACTTCGAGAATAAGTTTGCACAGATTATGACTGATGACTACGACACTGTTGTTATCTATGGAGAATGGGCCGGAGGCAACATTCAGAAAGGTGTGGGTATCTGTAATGTACCTAAGAAGTTCTACCCTTTCTTGATGAAGTATTTCAAAGGTGATGAACTCTTCTTACAAGAGATACCTTATGGTGGAAATGATGGCTGGTGTGCTAATAGCTCTATAGGCATTCATCCGATCACTAAGTTTGATAACTTCAAAATGGATATTGATTTCAATCATCCTGAGCTTGTTCAGAATGAATTGATTCGTATCACTGAAGAAGTGGAACATGAATGTCCTGTTGCTAAGGCATTTGGTCATTCTGGTATTGGTGAGGGAGTGGTGTGGACTGCTGACTGGAATGGTAAGCAATATCGCTTCAAGGTGAAGGGTGAGAAGCATTCTTCCAGTAAGGTAAAGACTCTTGCCAGTGTTGATACAGACAAGATTGAAAGCTGTCAGAAGTTTGCTGAATACGCTGTTACTGAGAGCCGGTTTGAACAGGCATTACAAGCTGTATTCCCTGATGGGAATCTGGATGTAAAGCAGATTGGTGTTTTGCTGAAGTGGATGAACACAGACATCATCAAGGAAGAGATGGACACGCTCGTTGCCAACAACCTTGAGTTCAAAGAAGTAGCTAAATACATCGCAGATGCGACAAAGAAAATGTTCTTTGAGCACAGTAAACTTTAACAGGACTAACTATGCAAAATCGTAGTTTCCAAGCATACCCTGTTACCTTGTATAGCAATCCGCAGCTAGATACTTTGAACTCATCTCTGAGGAAACACCGATGGCAACACCTGTATTCAA
>ERZ650308.517-NODE-517-length-20863-cov-4.591744_pt1 | contig 20863 bp, 18 predicted proteins | sample MGYA00376244_ERZ650308 | MGnify/ENA primary metagenome ERZ650308 (study PRJEB26733, sample SAMN07839295) | wastewater metagenome | biome: small river; feature: stream; material: water | place: USA: North Carolina | collected 2016-04-26 ... | reverse complement strand
GGGGCATCATCGGTGCAACCTTTGCGTTAGCTCCTTTGCTGTTGGCCATCCAGGTTGGCAAGTGGGTTGACTTTGGTTTTGCCGGCAGGGCGACATTTCTTGGCCCGATCCTCACGCTAATCGCCACCATCGGCCTGGTCTTTGCAGACCAGGTTTGGCTGTTGTTGCTCTGGATGCCAATCATGGGAACCGGGCACCTTTTGGCGATGGTTGGTGGTCAGACTCTGATCGCGCAGTTTTCCGAAGATAAAAAGTATGAAACCAACTTTGGGCTACTCACCTTCTACGCCTCGCTGGGTCACGCAGTCGGTCCATTCATTGGCGGCTATCTCGCAGAATCTGACGGAGTAAAGATTGCCGTCGACCCAGCGCTGTGGTTTGCAGCTGCCTTGTTTGTCCTCGGCGCGCTAGTCACGCTACCGCTTTTTGCCAAACTGACCTCAGCCGGTGACGGTTCACCCAGGGGTTCGATTCGAGAGGTCTTTGCAGTCCCGGGCTACAAGCCGGCGATCTTTGTGGCCGGCGCCACCACCGCGGTTGTGGACGTCACCCTGATTTATCTGCCACTACTTGGTATTGCCCTAGGTTTCTCAGTTGCGCAAATAGGTCTGTTATTAGCAATTCGGGCCGTTTTCTCAATGGCAGTTCGCTTTGTGCTCGGTCCCTTGCGAGATCGCTTTGGTTTGCGAATGTTGTTGGTGGTTGGATCGGTCGTGACGATGGCCGGCTCGATTGGAGTTGCGTTGAGCACTGAGTTTTATCTGATTGCTGCTCTGTTGGCCGTAACTGGCTTTGCAATGGGGATTGGTCAGCCGGCGACCATGGCCTGGGTTTCTCGAATTTCCGACCCGCAAAATCGTGGCCTGGCAATCTCAATTCGGTTGACCTCAAACCGCTTTGGGCAGGTGGTGGTGCCGGTGGTAGCGGGTGCTATCGCGGCAGCTAGCGTCAGCGGTGTCTTTTACCTATTGGCGCTTTTGATGCTGTTTTCGGCTGCGGTTTCAAAACGCTCAGCTCCTGGCAAAAGTAGTTAGTCGCATTTTGGCTGCGGCTTAGTCCTAGGCTTGGGGCATGAAGAGATTTATAAACTCTCTTAGTTTTCTCGGGGGAACTGAGACCGTCACCGGCAGTCGCTACCTAATTGAGGTGGACCAGCAGCGATATCTGGTCGATTGTGGACTGTTTCAGGGTTACAAAAACCTGCGCGAGCGAAACCGAGAAGACTTCCCGGTTCCAGCTGACACCATCGACTTCATTCTGCTAACTCACGCGCACCTAGATCACTCAGGTTATGTGCCGGCCATGATTCGCCAAGGCTTCAAGGGCCGGATCCTGACCACCCCAGGCACCGCAGAACTGCTGTCAATTCTTTGGCCAGACAGCGCACACCTATTGGAAGAGGATGCCGAGCGAGCCAACCGCAAGGGCTTCACCAAACATTCTCCAGCCAAGCCGCTCTATGACATCTCAGATGTAGAGCGAGCGCTGGACAAAATCAAAACTATCCCGTTTGGCAAACCGGTCGAGTTAGCGCCAAATGTCTCGGCAGAGTTCCAGCACGCCGGGCACATCCTCGGTGCAGCTCAACTGCATTTGAAGGTGAACCAGACCTCGATTCACTTCTCAGGAGACCTGGGTAGAGCCAGTGATGCGGTGATGAATCCACCGGAGAGCTTTCCGGGTTCAGACATTCTGGTCGTGGAGTCCACATATGGAGATCGCACCCACCCACAGTTGAATCCAGAGTACGAGCTTGCCGAAGCCCTCAAGCCAGTATTGCAACGCGGTGGCACGGTTGTGATCCCGGCCTTCGCGGTTGGTAGGACTCAGGCCCTGATGCTGCACCTCTGGAGACTGATTGACCAGGGCCGCATCCCGCGGGTGCCAATTTATGTCAATAGCCCGATGGCCCTGAATGCAACTCAGATGTATCACCGCCACAAAGAAGAGCACAAGGTGGGCATCGAAGAATTTGAGTCGATGTATTCGCTAGCCAGCATGGTTCAGACCGTGGAAGACTCCAAGGCATTGAACGATAACAAGCAGGCCAAGATCATCATCTCCGCCAGCGGCATGATCACCGGCGGTAGGGTACTGCACCACATCAAAGCATTCGGTCCAGACCCAAAGAATGCCATCGTGATCACCGGCTATCAGGCCGGTGGCACCCGCGGTAGCCAGTTGGTTGAGGGGCTAAGAACCTTGCGTATCTTTGGCAAGGATGTGCCTATCGAGGCCGAGGTAATTCACCTGCAGAGCATGTCGGCTCATGCCGATGGCGCAGAGATTACCAACTGGATGCGCTCAGCCACCAAGACTCCAAAGATGACCTACGTCACCCATGGTGAGCCAGCAGCCAGCGATCGCTTGCGATTCCAGATTGCCGATCAGCTGCACTGGAAGGCCAGAGCACCCTTTATGAACGAGGTCATTGACCTGGACAACCCCGCCTAGTTCAAGCCCTTGGCAAATTAGCACCTTGTCCAAAGTCCATGAAACCTACTAGAATCCTCTAGTTACCCAAGCGTTTGTAGCTCAACGGATAGAGCATCTGACTACGGATCAGAAGGTTGGGGGTTCGAGTCCCTCCAAGCGCACAAAAACCCGGTTTCTTCTCACGAGAGCCGGGTTTTTACTTTCCTCGAGACATCCCAAGTAGTTATTCAAGGTATTAGGATTTGATGTCTGGCTCCAATTGAGATGAATGGTTTTCTCGCGACGCATTTTTCAGACGCACAAAAATGATGGAAGTTGCTTTACTGTTTCATGTTTCTTGTTTGTCAATCAAATGAAACCACCTATTTAGGTCAAGTAAAGTCTGAATGACTACCTGAAACGCGCTAACTTAAGTAATTTAGAATTTTTGCAATGATATGAAACAGAAAAAAACAACCGTCACATTAGAAGACGTTGCCGCAGCCACGGGTTACTCACGCGCCCTCATATCTATCGTTATGCGCAATGCTCCCGGTGCAACTGAAAAGACTCGCGAGATTGTCAGGGCCAAAGCAAACGAATTGGGTTATCGTCCTGACATCCGAGCGCGAGCACTTGCCAGTACAGATTCAAGAATCATTGGTGTAGTTTTTGGAGTAGCAGGAAGTTTTCATCTGAAGCTACTCGATGGTCTGTATGCCGCGGCAGAAAAACATCGATACACGCTGGTATTGAGTGCGGTCACGCCCGAACGTAATGAGACAAAAGCGGTATCAGGGTTGCTGGACTTTAAGCTTGCCGGCTTGATAATGCTCGGGCCAGCAAAGAAGCAGCCAATTTTTGCGGGCCAGCTTCCAATCGCAGTTGTGGGCTGGCAAGTATCTCAGCCCACGGTGGATACCATTCGAACATCTGATGATTCAGGAATGCACCTGGCCGTTGGGCATCTAACTGGCCTTGGGCACAAGTCGATTGCCCACATTGATGGTGGCTCTGGTTTGATTGCTACTGCCCGCAGAGAAAGTTATAAAAAGTCCATGAAAGCCGCTGGTCTGGGGGAGTACATACAAGTAATCGCCGGTGGCGAAGACTCGATAGATGGCCAGAAGGCGGCAGACATCGTGCTGCAACTTGCAACTCGCCCAACGGCAATAATTGCGTATAACGACGACGTAGCCATCGCAGCTTCAACCCACTTTAAGTACGCCGGCTTGTCTGTGCCAAAAGATATTTCTGTAATTGGCTGGGATGACTCTGAAGCCTCAGCCCGCTCGGAGATACCGCTGACCTCTGTGCGGCAAGAACCCGAGCAGCTTGCCGAATTAGCCTTTGAAAGGGTATTGGCTCGGATCGAAAAACCCGGCCGAGAATTTGAGGCTATCGTTCTGGAACCAACTCTTGTAATTCGAGAAAGTTCTGGCAAAAACAAATCCAATTCTCGAAACATTTGACAAGCGAACTTTTGACCTGTATTTTTTTACCATACAAAATAGAGCGCTCTACTCAGTAAAGGATTTGCGATGAATACCGGCAAAGAAGTCTCGGAATACAACCCTTTTGACCCAACTTTTTATACAAATGACCCCTGGGGTACATACGCTTGGATGCGCAATGAGCGGCCTGTCTATCACAGCAATGAGTGGGGCTGGTATGCACTCACTAGATTCGACGATGTTGCGATGGCTGCTCTAGATTCTGACACCTTCAGAAACTTTGAGGGCATGGATATCGACGCTACGGGAGAACAAACAAATGCCGGTAACTTTGCCTACATGGACAACCCTCGCCATGATCAAGTTCGCAGAATTGTTCAACCTTTTTTCCAGCCGGCAGCCGTTGCTAAGCGTTCACACCCAATCCGCCAGGCTGTGCGTGACCTAGTTGAACAATGGAAAGACAAGGGTCAAGTTGACATCGCGCAAGAGTTAGCCTGGCCACTACCCTTCGATGTGTTCTTTAATCTTCTGGGTTTGCCGTCTGTGCATGACGAGAAGTTTGCTCAACTAGAGAAGTGGACTCATCAACTCAAACACCGAGAGCCAAACAGCCCGGAGCTCACCCCGATTTCAAAGGCAGCAGCGGAAAACATTCGAAATTACTTCAAAGAGCTAATTGAGGATCGCCGAAAGAGCCCAAGTGATGATCTTCTGACTCACATTGTGAACGCGGAAATTGAAGGGAAACCATTTGTTGATGGTGAAGTAACTGAAGATTCAGAAGTTCTCGGACTTCTAACTCTCCTATTTTTAGGAGGGGTCGAATCTACCGCAGGTCTAATCGGATCAGTCTTTAAACTGCTGGCAGAAAATCCTGAACAGCGCGCACTTGTTTTGGCAGATCCAAGTCGAGTCTCAGACGCCATCGAAGAAACCTTGCGCTGGTCTTCCCCTCTGCAAGAAACCGCTCGCACGGCAATTCGTGATGTTGAGTTGCACGGAACAACAATTCCTGCTGGCAGCCGCGTAGTCCTTGTTACCGGTGCAGCTAACCGAGACGATAGACAGTTTGAGAATCCTGACAAGTTCGATATTTCGCGCGGCAAGTTCCGCCATTTTGGCTTTGGCGAAGGATTGCACCGTTGTCTAGGCGCTCCTCTGGCAAGGCTTGAAGCGTCAATTGTTCTCGAAGAAGTCCTCCCGCTGCTAGGCGAGTATGAACTTTCAGAACCTGCAACATTCTACCCAAGCTCACCAAATATGTACGTTTGGAAAAACGTTCCCATCAGATTCGATGTGAAGTAAAAATCATGCCTTCGTCAGATGTTGCTGGATGGCAGGACCTCACCGAATATTTGCCAAAAGGCAAAGGTTGGATGCATTCGGGAATCGCAGTAAATGAGAACGGCTTGATCTATTGCGCACATCCAGAGGGAAATGCACTAATTGCAATTCATCCTTCTGGTGAGATTCAAATAATCCAGAGTGAATTGACAGAGCATCATTCAATTCAACTCTGCTCGCAGGGTTCAGAGCTGGCAATTGCGGATCCTGGTCACCGAATGTACTTCAATGCCGAAACATCCGACTACGAAGGTCGTCAAGGGCCAGGTCGGGCAGCCATTATCAATTCCAAAACTGGCAAGATCAATCTGGAACTTGCGAAACCTAAGATTTCGACCTATGAAGAGCTTGACTGGAGCCCGACTTCAATTGCCGTTGATGATTCACTCGGCGGCACTTCAGAAATTTGGGTCGCCGATGGCTATGCCACGAGTTTGATACACAAATATTCGGCCCAAGGCGAGTACTTGTTCTCGGTCGACGGCGAAGATTCAGGCACAAAATTCGATTGCCCACATGGAATCGCAATTTTGCGCGAAGGCAATACTTTCTATCTATATGTAGCGGATCGCACGAATCACAGAATCGTAGTGTTGAACGAATCCGGCGATTTTGTCAACGCATTTGGAGGCGAGATCCTAGACAGCCCTTCATCAATCGTACGAGTCGGCAATCATATTTTTGTCACTGAACTATTTGGCGGAGTGTCTGTATTCTCCTTGGAGGGCGACTTCATTCGAACACTAGAAAAGGCAAGAACCCGGAAACATAACGAAGCCTGCTGGCCAAACAGTCCAGATGAACAAGGACTACCAATAAAGCCAGAAGTATCCGTCGGCGGGTTCAACAGCCCTCATGGGATTTGCGAACACAATGGCAGGCTTTACATCACCGAGTGGTTTATCGGTGGTCGGCTTGAAAGCATCGACCCGAAAATATTCTAAAAATCACCCAGCTAATGAAGGAAGAAATGAAAATCAACATCTTGTTTGGAACAGAATCCGGTGGCGGCGAGCTAACTGCAGAGGATATCGCAGACTCATTGTCCCCGCATCATGAAACTCAAATTCAGAACATGTCTGATACAGATGTGAATGCGCTGGATAAGGATGCCTTTTACATAATGATTTGCTCAACCTATGGTGAAGGTGAATTGCCATACAGTGCGCAACCTTTTCATGCAGCTCTGCTAAGTGAGAAACCGAACTTGGCTGGTCTTCGATATGCAATGTTTGGTCGAGGAGATTCCGCCTACCTCAAGACCTACAGCCGAGGAAGTGAAATTATCGACGAGGCGCTTACTGCGCTTGGCGCCACTCGAGTCGGGGAAATTGGTCGTCACGATGCCTCGGATATGTCGGTGACAGATGAACTCGCAGTGACCTGGGCCAACTCAATACTCGCAGACATTTAGTTAAGGAAAATCATGTCGATACTCATTATTGGTGGATCACTAAGCGGACTTAGGGCCGCTGAGCGGCTAAGAAGCGAAGGCTGGTCTGGCGAAATCACAGTAATTTCTGCAGAAAATCACATGCCATACAATCGGCCGCCTTTGTCTAAAGAATTACTTTGGGGTGAGGATTCTCCATCTGATCTTGAATTCGAACTCAGTCCACTTGTATCCGACATTCAATGGAAATTGGGAGTAGCAGCCACCGCACTCAAGATAGATGAGAAGCGCGTGGAGCTTTCAAACGGCGAGTCGTTAACTTATGAAGGTCTAGTGATTGCAACTGGCGTTAAGTCTCGTCGCCTGAACGCGCCTGGGCCGCAAGTTGGGCGCATCATACTAAGGACTCTTGACGATGCAGTCACCCTCAAAGACAAACTAACATCAGGTCTCAAGCTGGTGATTCTTGGAGCAGGGTTCATCGGCTGTGAAGTGGCTTCAACAGCCAGAAAACTTGGCTGCGAGGTGGATGTTGTTGCTATGGACGAAGTTGCCATGCAAGTTCCACTTGGAAAAATGGTTGGCGCAGAAATTCAACGTCGCCATGAAGAGGACGGGGTTCGCTTTCATATGGGAGTTTCGATAGCAGAGCTCCAAGGCGAAGGTAAAGTTCAAGAAGTCGTACTTACTGACGGACGCAAATTGCATGCCGACCTAGTTCTCGAAACAATTGGGTCAATTCCAAACACAGAGTGGCTGGAAAATAATAATTTGGACCTGTCTAATGGTGTGCTGTGTGACGAGTATTTGCGCGCAGGCGGAAATGCCGGGGTTGTCGTCATAGGGGACGTTGCTCGTTTTGCAAATCCACTTTTTGATGCCCCGCCTCTAAGAATTGAACATTGGCAAACCGCGATTGACACTGCGAATTTTGGTGCTCGTACCCTCCTTAGCGATCTTGGGCATGGAAAAGATGAATTAACACCAATTTCAGTGATGCCGTGGTTCTGGTCCGATCAAGGTGAAACGAGAATGAGTTCTTTCGGCATGCTTGGACTCTCGAATCGTCAGGAAGTTCTCGAGGGAGAACTTTCAGGAGACTGTGCAATCGGGTATTTCCGCGATGATGCGCCGGTAGGTGTCGTACTAGTCGGACTGAAAGAGAAGTCAGCGCGTTATAAGCGATGGCTACAAAAAGCACGTGATGAATATCACGTTGGGCAATAGGCGAATTAGCGTGTCAGATTGGCTTACCAAAGAGATTGTTTATGAAATCTGCCTTTACATGAATACGCACCAAGCAGATTCCCTTTTGAATATCGTGCGAAAACAGAAGAATTTTGAGTCAGCGCTTTATGCCAACCTTAAGACTTTTGATATTGTGGAAGCTACTTTCACGACCAGCGAGGGTGAAATTAGAGTTTCCTGGAGTTCGCCGCTTATCGGTAGATCACAAATCCGTGAAGAACTGGTGGCATTGGCATTTTAGAAAATGAGATGACTTTAGCAAAACAGCTATTTGATTTGATTGACTACGGATCAGAAGGTTGGGGGTTCGAGTCCCTCCAAGCGCACGAAAACCCCGCAGGATCTCACGTCTAGCGGGGTTTTTACTTTAAGTGGCTTCCGAGTAGGCAGAATTGTCTCTAGGTTTTAATTGTCCGACTCCCACTTTGACAGGAACAGCGAATGGCTTTTGACTTGCGCAATTCCGCGAGCACTCGGTGGCGAAAAAGGCGAGACATCCAGCTGCTTCGTGCGGTAGCCGTCCTGGCCGTTGTCGGCTATCACTTCGCTGTTCCAGGGTTTGATCTAGGCTTCCTCGGCGTCGACATATTCTTGGTGATTAGCGGTTACCTTGTGGGCGGCGGCTTACTTGCCGAATTCAAAGAGGCTGGCCGCATTAACCTTCGTCGGTTCTTCACTCATCGAATAAAGCGACTTTTACCCGCTTCAATTGTTGTGGTTATCGCAACCATCCTTCTGCTTTACGGAACTCAGTTACTGACAACTCGCGATCTGCGTCACGCACTTTGGAGCTCCCTCTACGTTCAGAACATAAATCTCTCGATTGAGGGCGGGGATTATTTAGGCAAAGACCTATTGCCCACCTACTTTGTTCACTTCTGGTCGCTGTCGCTCGAAGAACAGTTTTATGTTTTCGTGCCAGTGGTTTTGCTGCTGCTTGCCTTGGTAAGGCTCAAGAAGTGGCCGCTGTTGATTTTCTCAATCATCGGTGTTGTCAGCTTGGCTCTATCGACCTTTCAAACTGCGGCAGGTGACTCGTCTGCATATTTCAGTCTCACGACCAGAGCCTGGCAGTTCATCCTGGGCATGCTGGTAGCCAGTCTCAACCCGAGTAAAACCATGGCGCGTGTGCTCTGGTTGATTTCTGTAATTGGTCTCGCAGGCTTCGCGCTGCTGATCAACTTCGATTTGGGGATGTTGTTCCCAGCTCCCGGAGCGATCATTCCAAGCGTGATTACGGCTCTGGCTTTGGCTGCAGGAAAGACCTTGCCGCTGAGACTTCCCATTTCAGTCCTCCAATCTTTCGGCGTCTACATTGGAGACCTCTCCTACTCCATCTACCTGGTTCACTTTCCTATCTCATTGCTCGTTGCAGGTTGGGTTGGCAAATCGAACTATTCGCTTGTGCTCATCGGTGGAATCCTCCTAACCTTTGTGCTTGCCTTCGTTCTGAAAACATTTGTTGAAGATCCAGTTAGATTCCCTGGTTTCTATGGAAAGAAATTCAAGTTTGGTATCGGCAAGATTGGGCTGAGCAATCTGGCTCTCACCGTCGGGATTCTTTTGGCTATTCAAGGTTTGACCGCACCGACGATTACCCCGCCTGTCAGTGAGACCACTAAACCTTCACCAACCGCCGAAACACCAACCGCCACTCCTGAACCAACAGCGACTGCAGAGACCTGCTTCGGTGCAAGGGCGATGATCAACGATTTCTGTCAGTCCTTCATACTTTCGAAACCACTGCTGCCACCTCAGTCGGCAAACGAAGCCAAAACAGAGGCCTATTCCAACGGCTGTCACATTGCCTATAGTCGAAACCCAATTCTCAAGTCTTGTACCTATGGTGAGAAAACGAACTACAAAGCCACGATTGCTTTAGTGGGTGACAGCCATGCAACACAATGGCTTCCTGCTTTCGACGCAGCTGGCAAGGTTTCGGGGGTAAGGGTCAAGACTTTCTTGATGTCCGAGTGTGTATTTGGCTCGGTCATGATTGTCTCTTTCTGCAAGAAATTCACACCATGGGTCATGAGTACCATCGCCAAAGACCCCACCGCTTTCGCGGCAATCTATATTTCAAACCGCGTTTCCCGTCCTGAGGTTCAGAAGCGCTCGTCCTTCCTAAAGCGCACCTTTACCGAAACCCTGAAGTCACTGCAGCCACTCAACCCCAACATTTTCCTAATCGATGACACCCCAATTGGAACACTGGATCACACCGATCCAAACCTGTGTCTGCTCGGGAAGTCGCCTAAGAACTGTTTTGGCGACACCAGCGAAGTGCTTTGGGGAAACCCGTTCGCAGATGCGGTTCGGGAGAGCAACATCGGTGAATATATTCCGGTCGACAACCTCTTCTGCATCGGCACCAAGTGTTATCGATGCATTGGTGGCGTGCCGGTCTATCGAGACGACGATCACATTAACGTGAACTATTCGAAGTCCACTATCGACATTTGGAAAGCTCGGTTCGACGAACTACTAAAGAATTCGACTGTGCCTAAACCCTAAGAACCCTTTTCAGTGAAGGTTCTTGTGCATTTGGATGCGGGTAACTTCAAAGCCTTCGGAAAGGTAGAGGTTTTGGGCGATCTTGTTGAAGCCGAATACCGAAAGATTGAGTTTGTTGCCTTGGTGTTCTTTTACGAATAGCTCAATCGCTTGCAACGCTAGACGTCCGAAACCTGCCTGCAGAAGTTCTTCGTAGTAGACCTTCCAGATGTTGCTGGCCCAGTGATCGTGTCGATCTTTCGACATGGTTCGAAGTGTCACCATGTTTGGAAGTTTGGCATATCGTCTGGTCTAAGTGGTGACGGAGATGCTTTCGTATCCGCGAAGCACAAAGCCTGGTCGGCGAATCGGGTCGCTTGCGAGTTTGAGATTCGGGTATTTCTCGATGAGCTTTGGCAGCGAGGTGGTCATTTCCATTCGGGCAAGTGGGGCTCCGATGCAGAAGTGGATACCCGCTCCAAAACCGATTTGAGGGTTCGGGTCTCGGGTGATGTCCATCTCGGTTGGTCGTTCGAAAGTAGCTTCGTCACGGTTGGCAGAGCCCAGAAGAGCGGCAATCTTCTGGCCTTCTTTGATGGTCACTCCGCCAATCTCAACTTCTTCAGTGGCAGTGCGTTCGAAAAGGTGGAGCGGGGCATCGAAGCGAATGAATTCGTCGATGGTGGTTGCCGCTAGTTCGTATGGGTTGTTCCTTAGAAGTTCGAGTTGGCCTGGTCTTTGCATCAGGGCAACGAACCCGTTGCCGAAACCGTTCACACTGGCTTCATGGCCGGCGTTTAGTAGCAGCACGCAGGTGGCAATCAGCTCTTGTGCGTTCAGCTTCTGGCCATCCTCTTCAACCGCGGCAAGGTCACTGATTAGGTCGGTGCCAGGGTTGCGTTTGCGTTCCTCCATCAGGCTCTTCACGTAGTCGGCAAATTCTTTGCTGGCCTTTTGAGCGTTGGCTTGGGTTTCTTCGCTCGGGTTGACCTCATACATCTTTACGATGGCCTGAGACCATGGGCGAAGCAGGTGTTCGTCTTCATCTGGGAAGCCAAGAAGCTTGGCGATAACTTTTACGGGCAGTGGTTCGGCGAAGTCTTCGATTACGTCGAACGTGCCTGTTGCATCGAGTTTCTGGTCAATCTTGGTTAGTAAGTCTTGGGTGAGCCGCTCAACGTCTGGGCGAAGGCTCTCGATCTTGTTTTTGTTGAAAGCTTTGACTAGAAGTGATCGAAGTCTGGTGTGTTTAGGCGGTTCGCTGTCGAGCAGGCTGTCGCTGTGGAGCCAGTTGAAGGTGTTCCAGTTTTCTTCGGGTTGTCTTGGTTTGAAGATTCGTCCGAGCGAGCGGTTTCTCAGCACCGCATTGGCGTCTTGGTAGGTGGCGGCTAGATAAAGCCCGGTTTCCTCATGAAGAACAGGCTTACCGTGCTTGCGAAGTTCGGCAAGAGCCGGGTAAGGATTTTCAATGAACTCTGCATCGTTGAAGTTGATCACGTTTAGAGAATAACCTCCGAGTGGTCGGTTAAACTCATACTTCGGGGCAAGGAGGTGCAGGCCTGTGAGTAAAACCAAAATGTGGGCGAAGCAGCTTCGCATCCACCAATGGGTGAAAAACGCGCTTCTGTTTGTGCCGGTTCTGGCTTCCTTCCAATTTCTAACTTTGAACCAAGTTCAGGTGTTGAAGTTGGTTTCCTCATTCTTTGCTTTCTGCCTGGCTGCCTCAGCGGTTTACATCTTCAACGACATTTTCGATCGACAGAATGACCGGGAACACCCAACTAAGCGTGAGCGACCTATTGCTGCAGGGCTGATTTCGGTTCGTGCTGGTCTGGTTTTTGCGTTCTTGGCCGTTGGTGTTTCCTTGTATCTAGGCTTCGTTGTTGGAATCGAGTTCCTTCTGACCTTGGGTGTTTACCTGGTGGGAACTTTTGCCTATTCGCTTTGGCTGAAGCGAGTGGCCCTAATCGATTGCATTGTCTTGGCCGGTCTCTATACGGTTCGAGTTATTGCTGGAGGCTTTGCGTCTTCGATTTCAATCTCGTTCTGGCTTCTCGCTTTTTCGGCTTTCTTCTTCCTATCGCTCTCTTGGTTGAAACGCTATGCCGAGTTGGACACGGTTAGGCGTTCGGGGAAGGAAGTGACCGCAGGGCGCGGTTATCTGGTCACAGACCTGCCTTTGATTCTTACCTTCGGTGTTGGTTCTGCCCTGATTGCCGTGTTGATTTTTTCGCTCTATCTCGACAGCTCGGCCATTAGGGCTCAGTATGCGCTACCTGAAATCGGGTGGCTTGCCATTCCATTCTTGACCTACCTAGTTGGGCGAATGTGGTTCAAAGCGTTCCGTGGTTTGATGAACGAAGATCCGGTGCTGTACCTGCTTCGTGATTGGCCAAGCCTAGTGACGGTGGCTTTGATGAGTGTTGCTCTGATCTTTGCTCACCTGGGATTCGGGCGATGAAGATCACGTCGTTCGGCGGCATAAGCGTCGAGGCAGATTCGCTGGTGCAACCACACTGGGTTGATGGACTAGCCAAGAACTTAGTCGGCAGTTCCTTCTTGCCCGTTGGCTTGAGCAAAAGCTATGGCGATGTTGCGCTTAGCTCTGGTAGCCGAGTAGTTAGCTCGCTTTCTTTGAATCGCCTATTGGCATGGGATCCGGAGACTGGCGTTCTGGAATGTGAATCCGGTGTTTTACTGAGCGACATTCAGTCGACTTTCGTGAGTCAGGGCTGGATGTTGGCCGTTACTCCCGGCACGTCATATGTGACTGTCGGCGGAGCGGTGGCCAATGATGTTCACGGTAAAGATCACCACTTCACTGGAACCTTCGGCGAGCACGTCTTGGGGCTTTCGCTTTACCGGTCTGATGGGCAAGTCATCGAATGTTCCCGTGGGGCTAACGAAGACATGTTGCGAGCCACGATTGGCGGCTTAGGTCTTACTGGTTTCATTGCTACCGTTCGTTTGCAACTTCGCGCGGTTGCTGGACCTTACTTCGACTCTGAAGTCATTCCTTACGATTCGCTCGCAGACTTCTTCTCGCTCTCCGAAAGCACCGAGAAAGAGGGGTGGCAGGCATCGGTTTCTTGGTTCGATTGCTCAACCTCTAAAGCTGGGCGAGGTTCCTTCACCCGCGGAAATTCTTCTGCGCGAAAGGGCGATGCCGCCGCCGCAGGTCTTGGTTTGGGTGTTCCGTTCACGCCACCGATTTCACTCGTTAACAAGCTGACCTTGGATGTTTTCAACACCGGCTACTTTCACTTGCAGAAGCGCGCCGCTGGAAAGCGCGAGGTGCACTACCGCGAGTTCTATTACCCACTTGATGGCGTGAAGAACTGGAACCGTATCTATGGTCCAAAGGGTTTCTTTCAGTATCAGTCGGTGATCCCAATGGCAGACGCAGTGGCCGCCACCGAAGAAATGCTTTCCACCATCAAACGATCTGGCCAAGGCTCGTTCCTAGCCGTCTTGAAAACGTTTGCCGATCGCGAGCCGGCCGGTCTACTCTCATTCGCCAGACATGGCGTTACCCTGGCGCTTGATTTCCCGAACCGTGGCGACCGCACGGAGAAACTTTTTAGGGCCTTGGATGAGATTGTCTCTGAAGCTGGCGGTACATTGAATCCGAGCAAGGATGCTCGAATGAGTCGCGAAATGTTCCAAGCGGGTTTTCCGGGGATTACCGAATTCTCGAAGTTCCGCGACCCTCAGGTTGTCTCAGATTTCTCCAGAAGGGTGATTGATTAGTTTGCGTATCGTCGTAGTCTCGGCAACATCCGTCATAGCCCAGAACTGTATTCAGATTTGGGCGAGCTCTGGTTCACACACTTTCGAATTGGTTGGTCGTTCACGCGAGCGTCTAGTGGCAACGGCGACAGACTTATCGTTGCGTTTCCCAGGTTCTAAATTCAAAGTCTCGTTGGTTGACTTTGGTTCGAGCGAATCCATCGGGAGCCTGGTGAAGAACCTTTCCCAAGAACCAATTGATTTGGTTTTGGTTTCGCAAGGTTCGCTAACCGATCAGCGCAGGGCATCGTCGAACCTTGAGTACTTACAGAGTGAACTGTCGTTGAATGCGGTTTCGACGGCGGTCGTGGCTGAAGCTTTTTCAGCTGTGCTGGGTCTTCAAGGCTTCGGAACTCTAGGGGTGATTGGTTCGGTTGCCGGTGACCGAGGCCGCGCCTATAACTACTCCTACGGCGCAAGTAAGGCACTCCTCGAGACTTACACCCAGGGGCTGCAGCAGCGGTTTGCTTCTAGCCCCGTGGCCATCTGTCTGATCAAGCCCGGGCCTACGTCTACGCCGATGACCGCGGAACACAAGGGGGCCATGGCCGACCCTACAAAGGTGGCGGCTGTGATCGTTTCTGGTTTGGCGGCAAAACGTCGAGTGATTTACGCGCCGAAATTGTGGCGCCTGATTATGTTCGTGGTTCGTTTGATTCCGTTTGCCATCTTCAAACGTATGACGTTCTAGATACACTCAATCTGATGATTGCGATTAGGAAATTAGCACGCCTAGCCTCAGTGGCTCTTGGTCTGTCAATCGTCCTAGTCGTAAGTGCTTGCTCACCGGAAGTGAAACCCGCACAGGATTATTCGGTGCAACCACAGGTCATCGCAGTGGTGGGAGACTTCGGTTCTGGTCGAGCCGCCGAAGGTCGGGTTTCCAAAATGGTAGCTGCGATGAATCCAAGCATTGTGGTGACTGCCGGCGATAACACCTACAACAAAAAGGGCTACGCCAAAATGGTGAAGCGTTATTACCCGCAACAGCTGATTCCAGCCACGGGTAACCACGACTATCTAATCGGTATCGGCAAGTTCGACCAGTTTTTCAACATCGACTCGAACGCACGCAGTTATGTGTATTCGGCGGCGTCCGGTGCTGATTTCTTCATCTTGGACAGCACGGCTGGTCTCAGTTCCAAGCGTGTGCGAGCCGAGCAGAAAGAATGGCTTACCCGGAAGCTTGCCGAGTCGGATGCGAACTTCAAAATTGTGGTGCTACACCACCCACCATTTTCTTCATCGAAGCACGGTTCCACCAAGGCCTATAAGTGGGCTTATTCCGATCTGGGAGCCGACCTGGTGATTAGTGGTCACGACCATACCTACGAACGAATTCAGCGTTGGTCCGGGCTCTACATTGTCGACGGAACCGGTGGGGCCAAGCTTTACAAGTGCAAGCCAAAGCGTGTTTATGGAAGTCAACTCTGCGACGACAAGCACTACGGAGCGCTTTTTCTTTACATCAACGAATACCAACTTCGCGGGGTATTCAGGAACACTGCCGGTCAAGCGCTCGACACTTTCGACATCGTAAAGTAACCAATTCGTTTAGGCTCAAAGGATGCGCTACATCCTTTCCAAACTTGGTCTAGGCGCTCTCCGTAACGACCCAGCGGTTCGGGCCATTTCCTGGCAAACGCTGGTGAGTCGCATCGGCAATGGGCTCTTCATGACCATTGAAGTCATTTACATGACCCAGGTAGTTCACCTAACCCCCGCTGAAGTTTCGATCGCACTCGGCATCGGTGGTGCGATCATGCTGGTCAGTTCAGTTCCTGCTGGCATCTTGGCAGACCGTCTGGGTGCAAAGCGTGTCCTGTTTGCTGCGCACGTCATTGAGGGTGCAGCGCTGCTCCCGCTCATCTTCGTGCAGAACTTCTGGCAGTTGGTTGCTATCAACGTGGTTGTTGCCGTTGCCGGAACCGTTGGGCACAACTCAACCTCAACGGTTATTTCCACGATGGGTACTGGCGAGGACCGCGTAATCATTCGAGCCGCCCAACGTGCGATGGCCAATATGGGTATCGGCATGGGAACCGTTCTTGCCGGAATCGCACTTTGGCTCGACACCAAGCTGGCCTACCAACTGACCATCGGGCTCGATTTGTTGATGTTCCTTTGGGCGGCAACATTCATCTTCCGATTGCCACACGTGAAGCCGACCATCAAAAAGGGCGAGGGAATCTCATTAGTCGCATTCAAAGACTGGAGATTCCTGGCTGCCACCATTTTGAATGGTGTGGTTTCGTTGCACTTCCTTATTCAAGGTGTGGCGCTTCCGCTTTGGATTTTGCACGCAACTCTCGTGCCGAAGTGGTGGGTTTCGGTGCTGTTCGTAATCAACACCGTCATGGTTACCATCCTGCAGATTCGCCTCAGCCGTGGAACTGGTGACATCGTGGTGAGCGTCAAGAAATTCAGGTTGGGAACTGCTTACCTTCTAGCTTCTTGCCTAATTTACAGCTGGGCAGGTGGTCTCTCGATTTGGGTCTCAGCAAGCGTATTGGCAATTGGCATGATCGTGCACTCAATGGGTGAGCTTTATGCGGCTGCCGGTTCTTGGAGTATCGGTTTCGAATTGGCCGTGGAAAAACACATGGGTCAGTACCAAGGTGTCTATTCGCTCGGCTGGGGTTTGGGCGGAACCTTCGGCCCGCTCTATGTAACCGCGATGGTTTTAGGCTTAGGGGTTATCGGCTGGGCGATTATGGGCGGGGTTTTCCTGGTTTGCGGAATAGTGATGTACTACCTGGTGACTCGTCACCCGAAATTCGCTTCCTAGCGACCGTACTTCTTCAGCAATGCGTCGACGTCTCTGCTCTTGGTGGCAATCCAATACTTGACTGAGTCGGCGCCCCAGGCAGGTGCGTCGGTGAGGATGCTAGCCATTTTGTCGATTCGAGCATTTAGCTTCATGGATTTGGTCATCAACTTGGTCGCCTTCAATGCGTCCAAGTACTCATTCCGGCAAGCCTTGTAGCCGAGGCACTTGGTAAACATAGTTCCGCGGCTCTTAGAGCGGATTTGGAAGTTGTCGTAAATCAGTGGGTAGCCAATGCTTGTGGCATCCATCTTGAAGTTGTACGAAAACGATTCGTCTGCGCCAGTGGGAAGCATAGAAAATACGCCCATGCTGTCAGAGCGCAAATAGTAGTTATTGATGATTGCACCCGAATAGCTATCCCACGCTGAGATGAAGTTCTCAACCGCCCACATGCGAATCATTTCGCTACGGTCGGTGTAGCGATCCATGGCTTGCCACCACTGGGTTCCCTGCAGTTTCTGAATCGCCGCTAGTGCGCGAAGATCGAGCTTGTTGGGAGCTTTATTCCAGCCCTCTTTTACTTCGAAAACCGTGTTCACGCATTTCTCGCCACCCTTAGAAGCACCAGGACGATTCACATCAGTCCAGTGGTTGCAAGGTTCGTAGAGGTGCTGGGTTCGAGTTGGAAAGCGGCTTTGTAGGAAGGCGTCGTCGTAAGGTTCGATGATGGCAAAGAGACCCTTGTCGTAGGTTTGTTGCCCAATCTTGATTGTTACCTTCGCATAGGCCACTCGAGGAGCGGGAACTCCCATGGCGTTGTAGAGCTGGTAGGCGGTGAATTCGTGAAGCTTGGAAGCATCCTGGGTCATCGAGTTCAGGGTGAGCGATTTCATGGAACCGAGGAATGGCAAGTTCAGGGCGCTTTTGACGCGAAATTTCACACGCAAACTTGGTCGGTTACTTCTAAGGCTTGGGTTTTGGCGAAGCGTGCTTGTGCCCTTTAGGTGAAAGTCAATCGGCACTTTCTTGTATTGCAAAGTCCCGCTGGCATTACTGATTGAAAAGGTTCCCGGCACCCCGGTCTTAGGGGCCTTTGCAATGGCAGAGGCCGACTTGTTGGAAATCGAGATTGTGATTTGGCTAACCGACTCGTTAGCAAAAAGATCGCCAGCTTGGTTTTTGGCGTCCGCCGGTGGTGCCACCAAAAGCGCCAGGGCAATCGTCGCTGTTGCGAGAATTCCCCTGAGTTTCATCCTTCAATCTTAACAAGCCAACCTGAGAACTCTTTGGGTAGTCTTTGAGAATGATCAACTCCGCGGTCGAACGAGCACGCAAGGCGCAGCTCGAATGGGTGAAAGTGCCGGTTGCTAAACGCGCTTCGATCTTTTTGAAGTTCTCGAAACTCGTTCTCGAACATCAAGCGGAAATCATGGACATGGTTCAGGCGGAGACGAAGAAAAACCGCCTAAGCGCCTTCGAAGAAGTGCTCGACACTGCTCAACTGACCCACTACTACGGGCGTCACGCAGCGAAAATCTTGAAACCGAAACGTCGCAAAGGCGCCTTCCCGATTCTCACCAAAACGGTTGAAGTGCACCGACCCATCGGCGTAATCGGTGTGATCACGCCGTGGAATTATCCTTTTACTTTGCCGTCAACCGACATCGCCCCAGCGCTGATTGCGGGTAATGCGGTGGTCTTACTTCCTGACGAGCTGACTCCAGGTTCGGCCGACATCATGCTTTCACTAATGTTGGAGGCGGGAATCCCTGAAGGTTTGGTGACCATCGTCCACGGCGGTGGTCGAGTGTACGGAACCGAACTGATCGAGCTGTGCGACTTCATCATGTTTACTGGCTCCACCGCAACCGGCCGCATCGTCGCCAAGCAATGTGCCGAACGTCTGATTGGCTTCTCAGGTGAACTCGGTGGAAAGAACCCGATGTTGGTTTTATCGGATGCCGATATCGCCAAGACTGCTCATGGAGCGGTTCGTTCTTGCTTTGCCAACAGCGGTCAGCTTTGCGTGAGCATCGAACGTATATATGTCGTTGAGAAACACTACGACGAGTTCTTGAGCGCATTCGTCAAGGAAACCGAGGCTATGAACCTTGGCACTGGAACCGAATGGGCTATCGACATGGGTCCTTTGATCAGTGAGAAGCAGTTCGTTCGTGTGCGCGACCAGGTGACCGACGCAATTTCTAAAGGTGCCAAGCTGGCAACCGGTGGGCGCGTGCGCCCGGACATTGCACCGACATTCTTTGAACCTACTATTCTCACCAACGTTTCGGACCAGATGGAACTGGGCCGTGGCGAAACCTTTGGTCCGGTGGTTGCCGTCTATAAGGTGGCGAACGACGCCGAGGCGATCACTCGCGCAAACGACACTGAATACGGTTTGAACTCAAGCGTCTGGGGTGGGTCGGCTGCGAAGCAAGCAGCGGGTCTGTTAGCGTCCGGAACCGTTACGGTGAACGAAGGATTCAGCGCCAGCTTCGCATCGCACGATGCCCCGATGGGTGGCATGAAGACTTCCGGCGTTGGTCGTCGTCATGGTCGCCAGGGTCTGCTCAAGTACACCCAACCACAAACCATTGCCGTGCAAAGACTGATCGGCATTGCTCCGATTGGTAAACAGACCAACCAAGCATTCGCAAAGTTGGTAACCGCCCTTCTAGGAGTTTGGAACCGAATCAGATGAGTTTTAAAGTTTCTCTCAGTGGCGCTCGCGCTCTAATCACCGGTGGCGCCTCAGGACTAGGACGTCAGCTGGCTATTCAATCCGCTTCCAAGGGCTCGCACGTAATCATCTGGGACATGAACCTGGACGCCGCCAAGAAGGTCGTTGACGAGATCACCAAGTCTGGTGGAACTGCCGAGGCGCACAAGGTGGACATCACTGACCGCGACGCCGTGAACAAACTGGCGCTTAAGGTCGGTGCGGTTGATGTGTTGTTCAATAACGCTGGCGTGGTTTCAGGCGACTGGTTCCTAGATCTAGACCCAGCCTCAATTGAGCGCACCTACAAGGTCAACGTTCTTTCGCTCTACTGGATGACCCAAGCCTTCCTGCCGGCAATGGTTCAGGCCAACAACGGTTGCGTGGTCACCATTTCGAGCGCCTCCGGTTTGCTCGGTGTCGCCAAGCTCACTGATTACGCGGCCAGCAAGTTTGCGGCGTTCGGCTTCATGGAATCTTTGCGATCGGAACTTCGCATGAAGCGTAGCTCGGTGAACACTCTGACCGTCTGCCCTCACTACATTGGCACGGGAATGTTCGATGGCGTTCGCTCCAAGTTCCCAAGGTTGCTACCAATTCTCGAAGAAGCCAAGGTTGCTGCCAAGATTTTGGCATCGGTTGAAAAGGGTAAGGCCCAACTGGTCATGCCTAAGTTTGTGAATGTTATTCCAGTGACTCGAATTTTGCCGGTTCGAGCATTCGACAGGGTAACCGACTTTTTCGGTGTCAACCGAACCATGGACCACTTCCGCGGTCGTCAGAAGTAATTACTTAGCGGCAATCAAGAATTCTTCGACGCGGTCACGGCCGAGTCCGTCGAAGTATTTTAGAGCTTGAGAAGAAAACTCAATGCGAAGTTTTTGGTCGGTGAGCAAGTTCGCAATTTGTGCGGCAAGTTCATAAGCTTTCTCGTCGCCGGCACCTGCCAAGTTGTTGGTAAGAGTGAGACCGTGTTCGGCAATCTGGTTCAGTGAAAACTCCTGGTTATCCACTACCGAAAGCAGCAAGGCAGGAACGCCAAGACTGCAAACGTCCCAGGCACTGGTTCCGGCGGCGGAAATTACCACGTCTACCCCCTCGTAGAAGTCGGTAAGTTTTGGGGTCAACCCAATTACCGAAACCTTCGAAGCGTTGGCGCCGAGAGCATTTTGAATCGCTGCGTGTGAACTGTCGGGAGCAATGAAAGTTGCCTCAAACCGGGCCTCGACCAA
>ERZ650308.516-NODE-516-length-20888-cov-26.080161_pt1 | contig 20888 bp, 33 predicted proteins | sample MGYA00376244_ERZ650308 | MGnify/ENA primary metagenome ERZ650308 (study PRJEB26733, sample SAMN07839295) | wastewater metagenome | biome: small river; feature: stream; material: water | place: USA: North Carolina | collected 2016-04-26 ... | reverse complement strand
CTTTCCCTACACGACGCTCTTCCGATCTTGAGAGGGAGGCGATCCGCCCGGGGTCACCCCCCGGGGTGGGGTTCGGCCGGCAGTCGCAGTCGGGCCCGGCGGGCGGCCTGGGCGGCGTTGCCCTCGCGGGCGGCCTTCCACATGTTGCAGGGGCCGCAGGAGGCCTGCAGGTTGTCCTCTGCGTCGTAGTGCGGCGGGGGCAGTGTGTTGTCGATGTGGTCGAGGTGCTCTGCGCGGCCGTTGCACCGCGGCCCGTTGATGAGGCAGCGGTGCCCGTCGCGGTCGAAGATGCGCTGTCGCCGTTTGCGATGCGCGCTGGTGGTGGTGCGCGGATGCCCGGTCCAGGTCATCAGCGTTGGCCGTGGTTGCGCTTGGTGCGGGCGAGTCGGCGTCGTCCGCACCGGGTGTTGCGCCAGCTCCAGCGTTGTCCGCAGCCCGGGCATTGCCAGGTTGAGACGGTGCCGGCGTGCAGCATCAGTCGTCGTCGGGGTCTGCGGTGAGGTCGTCGACGAGTAGGGCGGTGCCCAGTTGGGCGACGCCCAGTGCTGCGGATGGTGAGGTTGGGCTGGTCGTGTACTGGAAGACGTGGGACACGGTGCCGTCGTCGCAGATGCGGGATGCGTCGTAGGCGAGGAACCAGTTGCCCAGGACGAAGCCGTCGTCGTCGGCTGCCAGGTGGGCGGCTACCGCGTCGTGTAACGCGGTGAGCGTGTCAGCGGACATCGGCGATGACCTTCGCGGCGGGGTGGATGCCGCCGAGGAAGTCTCGTGTCGGCAGCGCGTCGTAGTCGATGTGCAGCATTTCCGCGATCTGGCGCAGCACAACCTCACTCGCGACTGCGGCCACGGCGAATGGTGCGAGGCTCTCGGCCACGGCCCCGGCGTCTCCGGGCCAATGCTCTGGGTGGGTCAGGTGCTTGTCACAGCTCATCGGGCCGGGCCTGGGCCATGAAGTCGAGGACCACGAGGATGCTCGCGATGACCAGCAAGGCTTGCATTGGTGGCCTCCTCGATGAGTGGGTGGTGACGGCGCACAGTGCAGCCATGGCGGTCCCCTTCTCAGTTCGGTGCGTCGATGTGGTCGTCGATACGGGCAGCCCAGTCAGGGTCGCCGCGACGCCGCTGGCAGTCGACGATGAAGCCGACGAGGGTGAGGGCCTGCTCAATCAACCGGCCCCACACCGGATCAGGACTCGCCGAGCTCGCGGCGCACGGCGACGTCGGCTCCGCGCCGGCACCTGCGGCAGCGGTGGTTGAAGGGGTCGGTCTTGTCGTGGTGCTGGTTGTGGCAGCGGCGTTGCTGGGCGGCCAGCGATTGCAGGAGCGCGGTCATCGGGGTCTCCTTCGGGAGGTGGAGCCCCCGGCAGGATTTGAACCTGCGCCCAGCTGCTTACTAGGCAGCCGCTCTGGCCGGGCTGAGCTACAGGGGCGAGGTGCCCGCGCAGCACAACGACCCCGGGTAAGGGCGGGGTGGACGCGCGGGCTTGGTCCCAGCTGAGTGACTAGCCCGCTGAGACGACGAAAGCGCGAGATGTTGGACTGTGTCCCAGAACTCTCGCGCCGTGCGGCGTCAGCTTAGCACGTAGGGGGGCAAAGCGCTGGTCACGACGTTTTGCGTGTCGAATGCCGTTGGGCCCACAGGACCAGGGCGTCGGCGAGCTTGTACTTGCCGCCTCTGGGGATGAGTCGGCCTTGCCGGATCCAGCCGTCGACGAGTTGGCGGGGCACGCTGGCGCCGACGAGCATCGTGAGTGCTCGACGCAGGTCGGGCAAGTCGAACAGGCGTTGGGCCATGGCTTCTTCGGTGGCGGCCTTCACGGTCGGGATGTCGAAGGTCTGTCCGCAGGTCGAGCAGTCGTACTCGGTTTTGCCGCGCCAGCAGTACAGGCCCGCGCAGACGGCGGGGTTGGTGATCTTCTTGCCGGCGGCGATGGCGGTGGCGTCGTCGGATTGGCAGGGGCCGACGAATTCGGGGGTCCTCGGGCGGTCGACGATGTGGCGGACGCGGGTGACGGCGTGGTGGATTTCGTCGGCGGCCTGGTCGGCGTTTTCGCACAGGGACAGCGCGATGAGGTGCTGGTGTAGCCATTTCGCGGCTTGTGCGGCTCGTAGACGGCCGGGATGTGGGTAGTGGCGTTGGGTGACGACGGTGTCGATCCAGGCGTGCAGCGTGTTGATCAGGTCCCAGGATGCGTCGCTGGCGGTGAGGTGCATGGGCCAGGGTGATTCGTTTGAGCGGGTGTTGCCGCGGCCTTGGTAGTTGATTTGTTTGGTGATGACGGTGTCGAGGTCGTCGGCGAGCCAGGTGGTGATGGTGTTCAGGTCGTGGGCGAGGGCTTCGCGGGCGGTGCGGTCGAGGTAGGTGTCGTTGTCGTCGGTCATTGTGGGACTCCGATTGCGGTGATCGACAGCTTCGCGCCGGGTTGCTCGTGGAGCTCGGCGACCCGTTTGGTGGCGGTGATGGAGATGACTTGGGAGTCGTCGCGCCAGGCGACACCCGACCCGGCGTCGAGGATGGCGCGCACAAGCTTGTCGAGGTCGGGCTTCTTCACCGCTGGCGGGGTGGGTCGGGTCTTGGGTGTGGATTTGGGTCGCGGCATGGTGAATGCGATTCCGATGTGGATGGGGCCGCTGTCGATGAGTTCGAGTCCGGAGTGGTTGCCGAGGGTGTAGGCGACCAGTGTGCGCCAGGGTGCGAGTTTCTTCGACGATTCGATGAGGATTCCGCGGCCGACGTGTCTTTTCGATCCTTGGGGGGCGGGAATTCCGGGAATGAAAACGGTGAATGTTCTCATCAGAATGGGATGTTCCTATCGCTCAATTCGGGGTTTGTCGGCGTATTCGGTTTGTCGTGTCTGGCCATCGGCAGTAGGAGTTGCTCGGGCCAGTGCTGTGCGCAGCGGTGGGCGGCGTGCACGGTGTTGGGCCGGTCGGGGAAGCGTCGGCGCTCGATCGTGCTGCGTAGTCGGAAGCGTGCGCCGTGGCGGGTGAACGTGGGCAGGCCGAGCGCCTGGGCGGCCAGTTCGCCGATTTGGTTGAGCGGCGCGGCGTCGAGGGTGCGCAGCTGTGCGTCGGCCCAGCCGACGAGGACTTGGGCGCCGCAGTTGCAGCGGCCGGTGTCGAAGTCGGATTCGGCGGCTTTGCGGGCGGCGCGGCGCGCGGTGGCGGTGGGTTTGAGGGTCTGGTTGCAGACGGGGCATTTCGCGGTCATCGGTCCGCCTCGCCGAGGGCCTGCATGACCTCGCTCATGGCAGTCTTCCGCCCGTGGATAACGTCGGGTCGCCAGCGATGGGCAGGGACACAAGGGACACTTTTTGGCTAAGTGTTACCTCCGTGGAGATTTTGGGGCCTGCGAAGTGACCGCGACCTGGGGTTTTCCCTCGCGCGCGTGCGCGTAACTTTTTGGGAAAAGTGTCCCTTGTGTCCCTATTCGACTGTTTGCGCAGGTCAAGGCAGGGACACTTTGCTAGAAAAGTGTCCCTGAAAGTGTCCCTGCGGTCGAAAAGTGTCCCTGCGTCACAGGGACACTTTTCGACGTCACAGGGACACTTTTCGCCTGTGGATAAGTTGGTCAATCTGCCCGTGGGCAAAGTCGAAGGTGTGTCTGTGGCGTTTGGACGTGGGTGTCCGCATGGTGCGGGCTGCGGCACGCTCATTTGAGCGCCCCGCCACGAGTGCTGAGGACACTCAGATGCAGATCTCGTTCCTTCTCCCGACTATCGACCAGCCGAAAATAGACACCCTTATATCCGTCCGCTTTCACCGCCGCTTGAACAAACGCGGTCGCGCGGATGACCGCGCCCGCCCCGAACACCCCGCGACCCAAATGCGCCATCGTGATAATCGTGGCGCAGTCGAGCAATCGCCGCCGCATGTCCTCGAATGAGGACAAGACCATCCACGTATCCATGGTGACCATTGCGATAAGTCCTCCATCGCAAAGCATTTCGTGGCCTCGCTCAATGAACATCGAACACAAGTCGCGAGCACTGTCGGGATAGTTCGTCTTCGCGAACTCCCGCATCTTCGGGGTGAAATGCTTGCTGCCCATGTACGGCGGATTCGCCAGGATCACGTGATACTTGCTCTGGTCGAGCTCCCTGATCAGCATCCCGAACAGACCGCCGTCGGGGTGGTCATCCTCACCGACGGCTCGCACGTTCGGCCGGACCCCGCATCGAAAGAAGTGCGAATTCTTTTGATGCGCCTTCGCGACCAAGATCGCTCGGGCCGCGTCAGTGGCCGCACTGTCAATGTCCACCCCGAAAATGTTGTGCTCCAAGATGAGCGCCGGTATTTCGGCGGGCTTGTATCCCGCGTCCACATAGATCTGATAGAGCACATCGAACGCCGCGACAAGGAGGTTGCCGGTACCACAGGCGGGGTCCAACACCCGGATTTCCTCGGGACTATCCACGGTCACCAGACCGTCCGGGCTCGGTGAGTCCACCAACCACCCCAGCCGATCACGCAGTCCCGAATGAGGCCGAGAATGCAACCAAATTCGGCCGATCGAATTCTGCGCGAGGTATTTCGCCACATACGGCGGCGTGAAAATCTGGGTCTCGGCGTCGATCTCCTGCAACGCGGGTGCGGTGGTCATAGCGCCACCCCCAGCTGCTCGGCCACAAGCGTGAGCGCCGCGAGCTTCCGCGACTCATCCGCGTGCAGATACGCGGCTGTGGACGCGATCTTCGAGTGCCCCACAATCGCGGTGAGCGTTGTCTCGTCGACACCCGACTGCATGAGCAGAGTGGCTGCGGTATGCCGGGCCTCGTACAGCAGCGGCCGGCGTCGGGTTCCGTCGGCCTGGGTCACCCACACATCAGCCGCCTCTACGATCGCATTCCACCGGTCCCGGTCGGTGGTATCCCGCAGCGGCTGACCGTCGGCTTGAGTCCACACGAGGCCATGGGGCGAGTCGGGGGCAATCGCGCTCCAGGCCGCCAGCTCTGTGCGCAGCCACGGCACGAGCGGCACCACGCGCACACCCGACGCCGTTTTCGGCCGCACCAGATGCTGTGATCCGGTCAGGTGGATCGACTCGAATCCACGCGGTACCCGGAACCCACTATCAGGCCTGCGCGGGTACCGATACGGGAGCGGCTTGAGCTGCCACTCGATAGTCATCGTCCCCCGGTCCAGGTCGACCGCCGACCAACGCAACCCCCGGGCCTCCGCAGGTCGCATGCCTTGCAGGATCGCGGCAACCCACCGCGACGAATCCGGGCGCTCCATCGCGACACGTAGTACAGCTCTGGCGGCATCGACAGTGAGAGCCTGCCGACCCGACACCCCCACCGCGGGGCTCGGTGTCCGACGGGTCCGCTCCGGCACGTCGTGCCCCTCATCGACGGCATCGCCGAGCATCTTCATCGTGACCGCGTGGATGCGTGAGACCGACGACGCCGCAAGTCCAGCAGTCTCCGCCGAGGCATGCACCGCACGAATGTCGCTGCGCTGCAAACCCGCCAGCGGCCGGGCACCGACGGTCGGGATGATCCATTTCGTGACGGCGGCCTTGTCGGCGGCGAGGCTGCCGGGCCGCACAATGCGCTCACGCATCGTGAGCCACTGCTCTGCCCATTCGGTGACCGTCACCTCATCGACCGGACGACCATCCTTGAGCGCGGCGTAGATCCGCCGATACTCCTCTGGGTAGCGTCGCGCCAGTGCCGCGAGCGCTTCGCGGCGGCTCATCGCTCGCGCCTCTCGCCCAACACGTCCAGCGGGGTGCCGGTCATTCGCCGTACCTCCCATCGTCGTCGAGGCTGGGGTCGATGAGGCCGACGCCGACGTAGAATCGGCGGCCGTTCGACTTGATGACTTCGGTTTCGGTACGGCGTCGCAGCTCGCGGTTCAACGCGATCGCGGACAGTTCGGTGACGCCGTTGTCGCGGCACCATTCGCTGTAGTTCTTGCGCACGAGCGAGGTGTCGGCTTTGACGTTGGGATTGCCCGGGGCGAGGTGGAGGCGGTCGTCGATGAAGCGGCCCAGGGCGTCCTCGTCTTGTTCGTAGTCTGCGGTGGCCTGCGCGACGCGGGCCGGTTCGCCGAGGCCGTCTCGGGCGGCTTGGGCGCCGGCGACCATCCAGGCGAGGATGCCGGGGCCTTCTTCGGCGACGAGGCGCTCGGCGAGGCCTTCGACGCGCTGTTCTTCGGGGACGGTGTTTTCGAATGGGATTAGGCGCAGCCGCCGCCAGAATGAGTGGCCTCCGACTTTCACAGACGGCTGATGATTGCCGTGCAATATCAGCGTGTGGCTGGGTGTGAATTCGAATGGATTGGAATACAGGAATCGTGCGGAAAGGCGATCGCCGCCGGTGAGTGATTTCACCTTTTCCTCGTCGAATTTGCCGTTTTCGGTGACTTCGGAGCAGACGGCGACGCGGGCGCCGGCCAGGCGTGCGAGTTCTGTGTCGTGGCTGTATTTGTCGGCGATGAGGACGTGGGAGGGCAGGGTGATGGCGTAGTCGCCGAGGACGGCCAGCAGGACGTCGGTGAGGACGGTTTTTCCGTTGGCTCCGGCTCCGTGGAGGAACGGCAGGATGTGGTGGGTGACGGCGCCGGTGGCGGCGTAGCCGAGGATGCGTTGCAGGTAGCCGATCATGGCGTGGTCGCCGTTGAACGTCTCGGTCAGGAATCGGGTCCACCGGGGGGTGGGTTGGTCGGGTTGGTAGCCGACCCGGGTGATCTTGGTGTGGTTGTCGGCGGCCTGGTGGGGGTGCAGGGTCGCGGTGTGCAGGTCGATGGTGCCGTCGGGTGTGTTGAGGGCGTAGGGCTGGTTGTCGAGCATGTCGGCGTGGACGCGGATGCGGTCGTCGTAGCGGGCGAGGTCGACCATGTTGCGCAGACCGGCGGCTTGCAGGGAGGCGCGTTTGTGGGCGTTCTCCTCCTTCGAGCCTTCGGGGAGTTGGTCGGCGACCTGGTGGGCTGCGGCCATGGCGGGGGCGGCGTCGTCGGCTGGCGCCCAACGGTGGCCGTCCCAGTGGAGCCAGGTGCGTCGGGCCGCCCAGTAGCGCAGCTGGTGGCCGTGGGCGTGGATGAGGCGTTGGGCGTTGCCGGTGTCGGTGAAGCTGGCTTTCAGGGGCTGTCCGGCGGCGAGGGCGGTTCCGCCGATGGTGGTGACGGCGGGCGGGGTGGTGTTGCCGGTGAGTTCGGCGGGGGTGACTTCGACGACGCGCAAACCGTGGGGGTGGTTACCAAGTTCGCGATCGATGTGGGTGTCGGCGAGTCCGGCGATACGCTGCTCGCCCCAGCGCAGGGCGTCGGCGACCTCGGATGGTGCGACGGCGCGCGCGTTCGATCCGCTGTCGCAGAGTGCCTGCATGCGGGTGGTGAGTGCGGTGACGGCACGTTGGTGGTCGGTGTGGGTGAGGCAGCCTTTGCGGCGGGCGGCGGCGATGCGGGTGGCTTGGGCGAGCATCCACGGGTGCCGCGCCGGCGGGGTTTCGGTGGCCCACGAGTCGATCATCTTCGCGGCGTACGGGCAGGTCTGCTCGGCCCACTCGAACGCCGACATGTCCACGGGCTCGTCGAGCGTGGCGTCGGATTCCATCTCGGCCACGCCGTACTCGTCGAGCCGTTCACCGATCTCGTCGAGCGCCAGCGGTGCGCCGGGGTAGGCGATGGCGTACGCCGGCATCGGTTCGGCCGGGTGTTTGTGGTTGATGGTGCCCGGGACGCGCAGGATGCGCGGCAGGTCGAACACGGAGTCGACGGTGATGTCGCGGGCCGCGGCGATGGTGGCGACGAGTCGCCCCCAGCGTTTGAGGACGACCGCGGCTTGTGCCCGTTTCTGGGGGTCGAGGTTGCGGGATTCGTTGTCGTCGATGAGCCACAGTGGCTGCAGCCCGTGCCCGGAGTGGATGACCACTGCGGGCACGGTGCCCAGCACTGCGGACAGGTCGGCGATGAGGAGCTCGGCGTGCTCGATGCTGTGGCACGCCCCGGGTTTCACGTCGAGGTCGGCCCACAGGCAGGCCAGTGCGGTGACGTCGTCGGCGCTGCCACGCTTACCTCCGGTACGGGCGGGCCCGGTTATGGGGTTGATGCCGAACCACACGTCGGAATCGGGGAGGCGCTCGACGATCATCGGCAACACCGTCGGGGTGTTGACCAGTGTGGTGAACTGGCCGCCGACGGGTTTGTGGCACAGGCTGGTGTGTTCGGTGTGGCCGAGTAGTTCCAGCAGCTCGGCGAACGCGATCTGGGTCACCGGGGCGGCTATTTGACACCGGTGATGACCGAGCCGCCGGGCCAGCAGCCGGCCGGGGAGATCTCGTCGGCGTCGCGTTGGTCGCGGTTGCGGTGGTGGATCAGTTTCGCGGCGACGGTGACGATGATGGCGATGACCGCGAGGACGAGGAAGATGATGAACGGGGTGGGCATGGTGACTCCTTTGAGACTTCGGTGGATGGGGGCGGGCAGGTTAGGCCGGCGGTGCAGCTAGACGACGAAAAGGACCCAGCGGATGCGCTGGTAGTTGGTAATGCCGGGCGTGATGGTGTGGGTGGCGATGACCAGCCATCCGTCCGGTTGGGGATGGTTGTCGCGCGCCGCTTCGCGGTCGAGGATCCGGCGGCGGTGCGCGCTGTCGATGCCCCACGTGTGGTCGTAGGCGTTGCGGTAGCCGTAGACGTCGGGGTGTTCGGAGTGCCAGCGGATCGGGCCGTCGTCGACTTGCCAGCCGGATTCGACGATTTGGATCACAGGTCGGCACCTGCCCGGCGCAGGCGACGCAGCTCGGCGGACCAGGCACCGGCTTGCTGCGGTGTCCAGCCCCGATAACGGAATCGGGGCCGGACTGAGCCATAGGGGATGTTGAGGGTGCGGGCGATCTCGTGCAGCGACGCGCCGTCGGCGATCAAAGCCTCGGCGCTCGCGAGTTCGTCGCCCGTCCAGCGATGCGGCGGCGTGATGGGCGAGGCAATGCCGAGTCGTCGGCGCCAGCGGGCGACGGTGCGCTCACTGCAGCCCAGACGCTGCGCCATGACGGAGACGGGGACGCCTTGGGCATACCAGGTTGCAATCTGGTCCTGCTGCTCGGCGCTGAGAGAGGCCTTCACGATCGGTCCGTCGCGTCGAGGTCGGGGTGCCAGACGACGACCAGTGGACGCGGATGCTCCTCGAGCCGCCGGGCGATGTACTCCCAGCCGACGCCATCGACGAGGTATCCGGTGTCATCGGCCGGGTCGACGAGGATCGTTCCATGCGGCAGGGCTGCGCGCTGCGCGCTTGTGGTGACAGTGCGTGCCGCGCTCAATGCGGTGGCCTGGTGTGTGGCGTGTAGGACGATGGCCGCGTTGAACGACACGGTGCGGGTCCACCCTTGGCAGGCACACGACCAGGTCGGCGCAGCACCACCCAGGTGTAGGCCGGCGACGCGCACGAGTGAGTGGTGGGACAGTTCGTCGGCGATACTCAACATGGGCGAAACCCTTTCCGGGGGAAAGTGGGTGGCCCCGCATCCCCACACGGGGCCACCCAAGGATCGGAATGCCTATTTCGCGGCGACGGCATCGTGGTAGGCGCGTTTCTGCGCGTCGTCGAGGGTGGCCCAGAAGGCGGGATCGACACCGTCGGGTGGCGTCACCAGAGCGGCCGGGGCGGCGGCAGTGACAGCCGGGGCCTGAGCAGGTGCCGGGGGTGCAGCGGCCGGGGCGGCGGTCGCCTTGCCTGCTCCCCGGGCAATGGAGATGGCGAACACCTTTACCGACCGTCCACCTGAGAGCGGTTCAAGTTTCTCCAGCTCGATTTTGATCAAGTCGCCGGGCGCGGGTTGTGCCGCGGTCACACCGCGCTTCAAGTTCGCGCCGCCGGCGTTGATGTTCACCAGTTGCCCTGCCTGGTAGTCGAAGCGCTGGTTGTCCTTGTTCATCGAGTACCCCGGTTCGATCAGCTCGAGTTGCAGTTCGGGGCAGGGTGCGCCGGAGAAGTCGGTGCCGCCGGTCATGTTGAATCCGAGGACTTTGCCGATCACGGTCTGGCCGGGTTCGGTGCCCCAGCCGATGTAGCTTCCGGCTGGGACCTCGATGTTCTCCCAGTTCGTCATGCTCTTTCTCTCTTCCTTTGGTGGCCGCTCAGACGGTGCGCTGAGCGGGGTTTGTGGGGGCCAGCAGGTCGGCGGCGCTGACTTCGGTGACCGATGGCTCGGGGGTCAGTGGACGCCGCCGCAGACCTTCGTCGCCGCCGGCGCACTCGTACGGTCCGGCGGGTTTGAGGTGGTGCCAGGGGCAGTAGTCGCATTGGAACGGGGTGGCGGGGAACACCGCGTACCGGTCGGGATGCCGGTCGACCTGGAGGTCGGCTGCCATGGCGATCGTCGACGTCATGCGATTGATGGCGGCCATGGCGATCTCGGGGTTCCACGGCACTTCCCACACGTAGGTGTTGGTGGAGAATCCGGCGCGTGGGATGAACGCGATCCGCACGATGCGGGGGGTGAGTCCGGCGCGCAGGGCGCCGAGCCCGTAGAGATGGGCCTGCACCTCGTAGAGAATTCCGGGGTGCTGGTCGCGGCGGACAGTGCTCATCTTGGTGGTGCCGGGGAACTTCCAGTCGATCACGGCATGGTCGCGCAGGTCGTAGGCGTCCATCGTCCCGGTGAAACCCGGTGTGGGTTCGACACAGTTCTCGATGAGGAAGCGCTGGCCGTGCCATTCGTTGTATCCGGCCAACACGTCTTCCATCTGCGCGTGCGCACCGGTACCCACCATGCTGGGCAACGGGTCGCCGGCGTGGTCGTTACATCGGGGCGCCAGCGTCAACCCGTAGGCGAGTTTGCGAGTGCAGGGATGCCCGACTTCGGATGGTCCGAGGCGCCGTTGCTGTGAGCGTGGCTGGTTCGCGGAGTGGTGGGCGAGCATGGCGACGAGCTCGTCTTTGAACGTGACGCCCGACGGTGCGGCGACGGTCATGTCCAGTGCCATCAGACGTCCTTCACCACGAAGCGACGCGTCTGTGTCGGCGCACAGAACACTGCCCACAGATCGGGGGCTTGCTCCTTGAGCGCTTTCTGGTCCAGGCGCGTCGACTTCACGTACGTCCACGTGACGACTTCGACGCCGTCGACGGTCGCAGCATCGTGGGCGTCACCCAACTCGGCTTCGATGATCGCCCGCGACTGTTCCTCGATCTCGCGGAAGTAGGCGACCTGTTCACGGGCGACGACCATGCGGTCGTAGGCCGCGCGGGCGACCTCGGACAGTTCGATCGGGTGGCTCATGACGCGCGCCCCATCTTCGCCGCCGTCGATGCGTGGGCGAGGGCGACGATGATCGCGTCGACGTGGCTGGGGTGCAGCAGCAGTCGGGTCTTCCCGGCTTCGGTGTCGTGGCCGATGGCGATGACGTCGTCGATATCGATGTCGGTGCCCATCGCGGTCAGGGTGGCGCGGCCGACACCGACATAGACCTGGCCGTTGAGGCAGGCCAGATCGTCGATGGTGTCGTGGGGGTGGAAGTCCCAGGTCATCGGATCACCTCCATGACGATGGTGTCGGCGTCGCACGGCGAGGCGACGTCGCGCACTCCGGGGTAGGCGGGGGTGACGGCCACGCCCAGGCGCGCCAGCAGTTCGAGGGCGGGTTCGCGGCCGGGTGCCCAGGCGTGGGCTGAGAGAGGCCCGGTGCCGGCGATAACGGCGTCGATCTCGGCGACGACCTGCTCGACGGTGCGCATCACGCCACCGCCGGGATGATCTGGGTGACCGGGTCGAGGCTGCACGTGTAGTGCACCCGCGGCGCCCACCCTGCCGTGCGGGGCACGCGCCCGACGACGGGCGGCGTGGCGGTGGCGCCCAGGCGGGCCAGGAGCTCCAGGGCGGGGATGCCGCGGCGGTGCCGGCCGGGGGTGCGACGGGTGCGCGGGGTGAACAGGTTGCGGAGGGTGGAGACGATGGTGCGGCGGGTGTAGGTCATCGGTGGTTCTCCTTCGGGAGGGTGTGGAAGTGGTGGCCCAGGGCGTCGTCGTCGGGGTGTTCGTGCGCCCAGCGCACAGTTGCCCAGATCGACCAGCCGAGGAGCAGAATGGTGGGCGTCAGGAGCGTCATCGGATCACCAGCTCATCGACCGGAATGTCGACGTGGTTGAAGCCCTGACCACGGTCGACGACGCGAAGGGTGACGTAGCGTTCACCGATCGGCGTCCAGTACTCGACGATCTCGGCGCCAGCCAGGTCGACCAACGGATGCCAAAGACGGCGCATCATGCCGCACCGCGCTTCCGACGCGACCGCGACGACAGGCCGGACCGGTTCGGCGCCACCGGGGGGCGTGCCGACGGGTCCGAGTCCGCCCTGCTGGTGGCTGTTATCATTCATGTGAATCTTGGTCGGCGTCCAGGTCGTGGTCACGACGCTCACACAGCACGATGACGGCCGTGACCAGCAACATCCCGAGGATGATGCCCAGGCCCGAATACTGGAAAGCGGCGGCAATCATGCGGCACCGCCGTGGTCGACGAGGATGCGCTGCACGCCCTTGGGTGTGACGCGCGGCTGTGGGGCGTCCAACACCAGCACCCCGGTTTTGGGGTGGTAGTGGGATTGGGGGATGACCGACATGTAGCCCGATTCGATGGCGGACTGGATGACGCGGTACCGGCCATCGCCGACGGCGCGCTTGATCCACCCGTAGCGCTCGTCGAGTAGGGCGAACAGGCGGTTTTGTCCGACCTTCACCCCGGCGCGGGTGAGTGCTTGGGCGGCGTCGCGGACCGACAGGTCACCCTCGGCGTCGAGGAACTTCCCGGCGACCGGGGCGAGCTCGTCGCGTTCCCGCTCGGCGACCTCGGCGCGGGCCTGCTGCTGGTCGGCGCGGTCCTCGGCCTCCAGCGCCATGAGGAGGATGTCGCGGCGGGACAGCTGCGTCAGGTCCGAGGTCGCGGTCTCGGCTTCGCGGGTGCGGATCGCGAAGTAGGCGAGCGCGGCGGCAACCTCGGGCTTGCGCGGGTCACCCGACATGGCGATCAGGTAGCAGGCGAAGCGCGACAGGTGGTGATCCTCGGCGGGTTTCGTCTCGGAGATTTTGACGGCGCCGGCAAAATTGCTGGTCACATCCCGCCCGGACGTGTGGGCGGCAATCTTCGCCCGCTTGATCGCGTCGGCGAAGCGGCGCCATGAGTCGTACCCGAGCAGCGGCATGAGGTCGCGGGCCGACCAGTATTCGCGGCCCTCTGGGGTGGTCCGCCGGATGCCGTCGAACGGCGATGCGCCAACCGACGAGGCGGGGGTGATATCCTGCATGTCGAATCCTTTCCGATTCGTTTGGGCCGTCCGGCGTTGCAGCGCGGGGCGGCCGTTTTTTGTTGGGGTCTAGGCGCTGCGCTTGGCGGCGAGCTTCTCGACGTCGCGACGACGGAAGACGAAAACGCCCGGCCCGATGGGCAGGACGCGCTTGGGCTTGAGATCGCCGCGGGTGACCATGCGGGAGACGGCCGACGGCGTGACGTCGAGCACCTCGCAGACGTCACGGGTAAGCATCTCGTTGTGAGCGGAAGTCATAAAGTGATGAGTACACCGATACGCGATGCCACGCAAGCTCAACGCGCGAAGTCGGTATAGACAGACGCATAGCGTTGTGCTTCAATAGGTGTTATGACCACCGCATATATCCCGGGGATGATCCCCGAATTTGATAAAGCGGATCGCCTCAAAAAGGCGATCACGGTTTCCGGCGTGCCGGTCGGAGAGATGGCCGAGACAGTGCGCCCGGCCACGCAGTTGGAGGCCGCACCGGTGCTCGATCCGGTGCCGGAGCCTGCGAAGGCGCCGGCCGACAAGCCGAAGGCGCGTCAGCCGAAGGTCGAGGCGAATATTATTGCACCGGTGGAATATTCTCCAGCCTATTGAAATCTCGGCGAGTCGCCCCAGAAGCTCCGCTCTGCGCTCGTTGCCAGCCGGCTGCCAGGGTTTGCTAGTACCTGTATGTACGTGTGCTACGGTGTCCGTATGAGCGAAGCGAAGAGGACAGCGCGGTTGCAGTTACGGCTGAGCGCCGCCGAGGTGGACCAGCAGGAGCGCCTGGCGGCGCAGCTCGGCGTCAGCCGAGCGGTGGCGATCCGGCGGGCCGTGGCGGCCATGCTGGGTGAGGCGGCCCCTGGCGAGTCCGTGGCGGCCACCAGCGCGCTCCCGCGCCTTCGATGTGAGATAGCTGCCTCGGGGGAAAAGGCGCTGAGGTTTCAGGTGGAGCGCCTGGTGTCGAACCTGAGGCAGTTCGAGGCGGGCCACGGGGTGAACGTCTCGGCGATCAGGGCCAAGACCGGGATGGTCCACGTCGACCAGCAGACCGGCCCGCTTGAGCGCGCCCAGGTCGACCTGACGGAGCTGCTGGACGGTGACCTGGGCCGGACGCTGGCGAAGGTCGCCGACGACGCGGCGAGGGGTGCCCTGGCTGCCCGTGTGCGCGATGAAATCGGTCGTCCGGTGGCCGAGCTGCTGATGAGGGTCAACAGCGGCGCACAGGAGCCGCCCACGGCGTCGGAACTGTGGACCATGACTCATACGAAGTGGTTGGACTTGGAGATGACGCTGGCGGGGTTTCCGTGTCGTCGGGGGAGAGGCGCGACCAGCGCCGATGCGAGCACGTGATATCAGGTCCGAGTACCGCGTCCGCGCCTTCGGAAGCCTCTCCGCTTTGGAAGCTCCTGCGTGACCCGACGCACGGCGATGGCGAACTCGCTCACGTTCTGAGTAGCCCCCGTGGCAGTGCGGGACAGGTTCGCTCGTTCATCAGCTCGCTCTCGCTCGGTTGCGTCGGCTCGGATGAACACGGTCGCGTGCGCTGAAGAACAGCAACCTCAGTGCCGCGAGATCGACGAAGAACGACGAGTTTTACACCCAGTGGGCAGACATCGAGCGCGAGGTGAACGCCTACCTCGACTACGATCCCGACGTCTTCCGCGACAAGACGATCCTGCTGCCGTGCGACGACCCGGAGTGGAGCAACTTCGCCAAGTTCTTCGCCCTGCACTTCCATGACTACGGCCTCAAGAAGCTGATAGCGACGTCCTACGCGCCCGACAGCAACCCGGACCTGCCCTCGTATCAGCCGACGCTGTTCGAAACGGAGGCCCCACAGTTCGACGCGACCAAGACGCACTCCAACGGCAAGCTCTTCGTGCTGGACCGCGACATCAACGGCGACGGCATCATCAACATCGACGACCTGCAGTGGGAGTACCTGGCCGGCGACGGCGACTTCCGTTCCGCCGAGGTCACCGCTCTGCGCGATGAGGCTGACATCGTCATCACCAACCCGCCGTTCAGCCTGTTCCGCGAGTTCGTCGGATGGCTGCGTACAGGAAAGAAGCAGTTCGCGATCATCGGCAACGGCAACGCGGTCACCTACAAGGAGGTCTTCCCGCTCATCAAGGCGAACCAGCTCTGGAAAGGGGCCACCGGCAACACCACCGACATGGTCTTCGGGGTCCCCAAGGGCGCCACCATCAAAGAGTCAGACGCCGCCAAGGCCCAGCGCCTGGGCTATCCCCCCGACGAGAACTACGACTACACCCGTCTCGGAAACTCCTGCTGGTTCACCAACATCGAGCACGGCCGCCAGCATGAGCCCATGCAGCTCATGACCGCAGCCGACAACCTGCGCTACAACAAGAAGTTCATCAACACCCTCGACGGAGCAGCCGACTATCGACGCTATGACAACTTCGACGCGATCGAGGTGCCCTACTCCGACGCCATCCCCAGCGACTACGACGGCGTGATGGGCGTCCCGATCAGCTTCCTGGACAAGCTCAACCCGGACCAGTTCGACGTCGTGGGCTACAGCCGCGGCGAGCACTGCCCTGACCGCCTCAAGATCGTCGGGACCGGGCTCGACCACAGCAAGCCGTACATCGGAGGCGTCGCCAAGTACGACCGCATCCTGATCCAGCGGAGGGCCGACGCCTGATGAGGACGACGCTCAAGCAGTACCCGGTGGTGTGCGCTTCGGCTTACGGTCGTCCGCATCCAGCCCCGTTCGCATCCCTGCCGCGACCAACTGCTCCATGGACACGAGCGGACCCGCTAGCACATCTCCGAGGAGCTGGTCTAGGTCACCCTCCATAGCCACCAGGTTCGTCAATACACGCAGCAGTTCCGTCAGCTCGATAGACCACTCAGGTGCCCAGTTGGGGTCGTGAAGCTCGTCGAGAGGTGAGGACACCTTCCCTGTCGGCTTCGCCATGCGGTATTTGAGCCACGACTGGACAACGGCGACGTTGCCCACCGTGTACCCGAACACCTCTGGGGCTATGTTCTCCCACCGTCCACTCCCGAGAGTGAGGACACCCTCGTCGGAGTGGAACTCGTAGGATTCAGGGCGGACCGAGCCCACCGACTTCACGTACTGCGGCAGCTCCTCGGGAGCGGTGTCGCCAAGGTCCTCGGACCTCTCGCCTTCCGCCCCGTACGTGGTCAGCCACACTACGTGCTTGCCGAGCCGCACAGCGGTGTCCCACAGAGAGGGCTCGGCGGTGATCGGGATACGAATCCCAGGTGTAGACAACTCATCGGCGAACTGCTCCACGAAAGCTGGATGTCCGGTGATCGCCGCGACGTAGAACATGATGTCTGCTGCGGAGGCGGACGGTCCGATTTCCTTCTTCAAGGCGGCGTCGAGCCCTGGCGTGACGTTGGGCGACCCGTTCGGATGGAGCCGTGGCAAGGTGCGCCCGCCACGGTTGTTGAACGCATTGATGTCTGGTATGAGGGCGGAGAAGTGCAGCCCTGGACCAGCGCCAGGGTGGATCGAGTGCTGCTCCACGACGAACACCTGCCCGGGAACACGGGACTCCCATAACGGTGGGCGCGCCATGTCCATCAATCGGTTGTCCGCGAGTACCCACTGGCGGTCGAACGACCGAAACATTGTCTGCACAAGCTTCGGCTTCGCGATCAGCGGAACCGACGACAGTGGTGTCGTATCGGTCTCGACATCCGCACCGGGCAGTGCCTTGGACCGCTTGTCGATCCGTCGGTCCCGTGTCACCTTGAACATGGCGTCCCGCACCTGCGGGTCGTTCTCGGAGAGCAGCGTCCGCAGCCGCAGCTCCAACGATGCCTTCGATGGACCGATCACCCAGTTGCGGTTCGGGGTCACCCCTGTACTTGCCCAGGGCATCAGGTCAAAGAGGGCAGGGAAGGAGTCCCAGTTTCCCGCAGCAGCGGGCGTGAACGTCGTCTGCCACCCCGTCCGAGCTGATCGCCATCTCTGATCGTCGAACACCAACGCTTTGAAGTTCTCAAACTTCTCCTCACGCAAACCGTCAAACTCGATGTACCTGATGTCGGCGGGAACATCTTCATCGGTGTCGGGTGTCCGAGCGAAGATGCCGATGCAGACAGGGGTCTCGATGTTGAACACAGCGCTCTTCGCGGGTGGCTTCTTGCCTTCGGGGGTGAGATTGATGATCCAACCGTGCGACGCCTTACGTCGCAGGTATTCCCGCATTCCTTTGAATCCTGGTCCCGTGAGGTAACCCGTAGCGGTGATGAAGCAGACGATCCCCGTATCGCCCTCGTCTGCGGACTTCGCAGTGGACTCGAACACCTTCCAAGTCGCCCAACGCCAGAAGTAGATGTAGAGGTTCGACAGCGGGAACTCATTGCGCCCATTACCTTCCGTGCGGAAGGCATCCAGCGGCGCTACACCAGTGTTCGTGTCGATACCCGACTCGATCCACCCGCCGCGACCGCCTGCTCGCTCCATGTACGGCGGGTTCCCAATGACCACCTGAACGTTGGTCTTACGCTTCATGTCGTTCGCACGACGGCGCTGCTGAGCGATCAGTTGGAGGGTGTACGACAGACGGGTATCGCTGCCTTCGTCGGGGTCTTCGAGGGTGTCGGCGACGAACAAGTTCATCCCCTGACTCGGTACCTGCGCGCCGAACTTCTCAACAGCTCCAGCGACGCGCAGCTCCGCCACCGAGAACGGTCCTGACTGCAATTCGATCCCGTATAGGCGGTTGATGGCCGAGGTCACCGCGTCGGCGGTCGCTCCATCCCCGTACAGCGCTGCGGCACTGTCGCCTATCCGCCGCAGCACGGACAGGGGGTAAGTGCCAGTTCCCATCGCCGGATCGACCACTGACACCGTTGGACTGCGCAGCCCCTCGGGCTTGTTGAAGAACTCGGACAACGCCAGATCGGTCAAGCGGACCATCCCGTCCACCACCTCGACCGGTGTGTAGTAAGAACCTGACTTCTTGCGCAACGCGGGGTCGTACTTGCCGAGGAAGTGCTCGTACAGGTGGAGGTAGATGTCGGATGAACCAGCGGAGACCTTCGCCCAATCGACCGCGCCGAGCGCGCGGGTGATCATCTCCACAGCAAGTCCAGCGGGAGAGTTCGCGATGTGTTCCGTGAGGTCAGTGCCATCGGATATCGCGAGTACGAGCGCGAACACCACAGTCTGCGCGTACCTGTCGGCGAACTCGCCGTCCGTGGAGTGGGGGAACAGCATCAGCTTCCAGTCTTTGGCAAGACCAATGAATGGCTGAGAGTCGCGGTCCGCGCCCGCCTTCACCGCTCGCTTTTCGGCTCGAAGCGCAGCGGCTACTTCCTCGCGGAGCATGGCGGCGAGGGGCGCGAGGGTGTCCACGAGCTTGGTCAGCGAGGAGATGGGCGTCGGCGTCCACCCGAGGAATGCGCTGAGTATCAGCTCTAGACGGGACGGGGCGGTCAGTGTCCCCTTCGTCTTCGTAAGGTCGGGGGTGTGCATATGCACGGGCTCGTCCACGAGTTCGCCGAATCGCCACAGCCGCCACTCAATGCCGTTCGTGTGCAGAAGGTTCGGCAGTAGTTCCAGCTTCTTCCACTGCTTACCGTTGTGCGAGTTCGGCGCGTACGTCGTCGGATCGAGCGAGACGCCAGGGGCCTTCAACTCGATGTGCCCGACCAGCAGCCCGTTCACCCGAACCCCGAAATCAGGACGCACCGTCCCGTCAAGTTCGCGTACCTCGTCGTGCGCGACGACCTTCTTGGACGATAGCGCGCCGACAGCGGTGATGAACTCGAACACAGGACCGCTGAGCAGTGCCTCCCGCTCGCCTGGACCCGAAAGCTTCGCCTTCGCGCGTGCGCCGTACTCAGCTACTGCGTTCTCGAAATCTCCCACGTGAGGAACCTAGCTTCTACTACGTCATGCGGGGATACTGGGATGACTGGTGGATGCGGTTGCGCAACCAGGCCGGAGCCGGGCAACCGATCGACCTTGAGGCACTACCCCGACGCGGCTATGTGGAGGTGATTCTGGATGGCTATCGACCCTGATCTGCAGAAGCTTGCACAGGAACTCGCCGCCGACCCGAACACCCCGGCATGGGAGGACGCCGCCGACCTATCGCGCCTGCACGCGCAGAGCTTCGCCACCAAAGCCGCCGGCGGGTTCGAGATCCTCGCCTCGCGTGGTGCGATCCGACTCAGCGGCGACGGCGTCCACGGCAACGCCATCAGCATGTCCGAGGCCGGAGAGTTCCTGACCCGCTGGCAGGCCCTGGTGACCAGCGCGGGTGCCGCACTGGAAGGGAACAAGTCGATCCGCGGGAAGCTCCCCGACGAGATCATGCGGCGCACCAACCTGGCGCTGGTCGCCTCGCCCGGACGCGGGTCTGTCGTCCTGGAGTTCTCGCCCGTTGCCTCCACCGAAGCCGAGGAGCGCTACCCTGGTGGCGAGCTCACATTCGAGGGTCCCAAGCAGCCTCTTGTCCAGCGAGCCGTCGAGGTTGCACTCGGCGTCATCGACTTGGCGGCGATCGAGGACCCACTGGCAGTACCCGCCAATCTCGCCGAGCTCGGCCCGCGCGTGGCCGCCAAGGCGCTCGAGCTCGCCGAGCTTGCAGCTGCCGGCCGGTTCGACGTGGACATGACCTGGGACGAACCCGGGCGCACGCGCCGGCGTAGCCGAACCAGTGCGCGCCAGATGGCCCAACTGGTGGCGAACTTGCGGTCCGAGCACCTCGACACCGAGGACGTCGCCCTATCGGGGGTGCTGCGGACGGTGAGTGACCGCCGCAAGATCGACCTGGAGGTCACCGACCTCGACGGCGAGGTGCACAGACGATGCGGTTGATTGACATGGCGCATGACCGTTAACGAGATGTCTCTGTTCGACGTTGAGGACGTAACGGAGATGCCGAAGGTACGGGACATGATCGTCGCCCCGGTGTCACCGTCTGATGTTCAAGAGTTCGCTCGGCGGTATCACTACACCGCAACCGGTGGATCAGCTGTGTGGCGTTGGGGACTTTGGCATGGACCGGTTCTACACGGTGTTGTGGCTTACAACCTCCCCACTAGAACTGCCTGTGAGTCGGTGTTTGGACCGGAGCATTTCGACAAAGTCATCCACATGGGACGGCTCGTTCTATCCGACGAATCCCCACGGAACAGTGAATCAAGGCTTATCGGCGGATCACTAAGAGAGATCGAACGGAACTACCCAGCGATCTGGTGCGTCCTGACTTACGCCGCCGCGGATGTCGGCCACATCGGAACCGTCTATCAGGCCACGAACGCGATCTACACCGGAACCACCGGAGTAGAGCATTACTACGTCGACACTCGAGGCCGGCGGCGATCCAACTACGTCAACGGCGCCAGACTGTCCAAGCAATGCGCGGAGAATCGTGGCTGGACAGTCCATGAGGGACAGCCCAAGCACCGCTATCTGTACGTCCTTGGCAACAAGGCTGAACGCCGGCACCGCATGAACCTTTTACGGCTGCCATCTCTCCCGTATCCGAAAAAGACTGGCGGGGACGCCATCGCCAGCAAGCAAACAACGTCCCCGCCACCTGACAGCACCCCAGAAAAGGAGACCGTCGGTGGTCGAAGAAATGAGTACCCGAGTCGACCAGCTTGACCAACTGCGACACGAGGTGAACC
>ERZ650308.514-NODE-514-length-20925-cov-65.101102_pt1 | contig 20925 bp, 15 predicted proteins | sample MGYA00376244_ERZ650308 | MGnify/ENA primary metagenome ERZ650308 (study PRJEB26733, sample SAMN07839295) | wastewater metagenome | biome: small river; feature: stream; material: water | place: USA: North Carolina | collected 2016-04-26 ... | reverse complement strand
CAATATACATACGATTCTTTCGGTTGCCTTTAAATTGAATTTTCAATTCATGTTCAGATGGATTTTCTTTGAATTGTAAAATACTTTCTAGGTTGTCATCAATAGTTACTGAAACACTCCAAGTTTTTCCAATTTCTACTTCGATGTTGCCATCTATATCTTCAAAATAGACTTTGTCAAAATTTTTATAATCGTAGGTTTTGGTGCTGGTTTTTCCAGAGCCTTTAATTTGCGAATTACAAATAATAGTACTGAATACTAAAACGAAAGTTGAAATTAATTTTATCATAATTGTTAAATGTTAGTTTTTATAACCCATTGATAATCCAATATCGCCTGTTACTTTTAGCGTAACATCAGCTTGCTCAAAGGACTTATTTTCAATAATCAAAGCTGTATTTTTATCTGCTTTAACTTTAATAGTTTCATTGGGCACAACAATACTAGGAGAGTGAGTACCACCGGAAATAGGTGCCATAAAAATTTTTAATTCGTGATTTGAAATATTCTTTAGAACTACTTTGAATGATCCATGTTCATTATTACCAAGCACAAAACTATCATTGGGTTTAATGGTAGTAGTTGAATGTAAGGATCCAAAAATGCTACATGAACTAATAAAAACGAATAGAAAACTAACTGCAATTATTTTTTTCATTATAAAGGGTTATTTAGTAAACCTGGAATTAGGCTTATGGTTAATATAAAAATCAAACGGTGCTACCGGTAAGAATTTTTGTAAAACTAACCATTAATTTCAAATGAGGATCGGACTCGAGTTTAAATTTCATAACTAAATTAACTTACCTATCTTTGCCAAAAATTTGCACTTTGATCAAGATCGGCAACATAGAATTACCTGATTTTCCTTTACTACTTGCGCCAATGGAAGACGTGAGCGATCCGCCATTCCGTAGATTATGTAAAACACATGGCGCCGATATGATGTATTCGGAATTTATTTCTTCCGAAGGCTTGATTCGAGATGCGATCAAGAGCCGTCAAAAACTCGATATTTTTGATTACGAGCGTCCGGTTGGCATTCAAATTTTTGGAGGCGATGAAGAAGCGATGGCGTTATCATCCAAAATAGTGTCGACTGTCCATCCGGATTTAATTGACATTAATTTTGGTTGCCCTGTAAAAAAAGTAGTATGCAAAGGGGCAGGTGCTGGCGTCTTGAAAGATGTAGATTTAATGATTCGGTTGACCAAAGCCGTAATTGACAGTACCGATTTACCCGTAACAGTTAAAACCCGTTTGGGTTGGGACGAAAGCTCAATCAATATTGACGAAGTGGCAGAACGTTTGCAAGACATTGGCGTTCAGGCCTTGTCAATTCATGCACGAACGCGTGCTCAGATGTACAAAGGGCATTCCGATTGGTCACACATTGCTAGGGTGAAAAATAATCCTAGAATCACCATGCCTATTTTTGGGAATGGCGATATTGACTCGCCCGAAAAAGCCTTGCGCTATAAAAACGAATACGGTATTGATGGTATAATGATTGGTCGTGCCGCCATTGGGTATCCTTGGATTTTTAACGAAATCAAACATTACTTTAAAACCGGCGAACACTTACCAACTCCTTCTGTTATTGATCGAGTAGAAGCGGCTCGAAACCACTTAATGTGGTCCATGGAATGGAAAGGTGAACGATTGGGAATTGTAGAAATGCGCCGTCATTACACCAATTATTTTAAAGGCATTCATTCCTTCAAAGACTACAAACAAAAATTAGTTACTACCGATGAGGTGGACGATTTGTTTAGCGTAATGAAAGAAATCGAAGAGGTGTATGCGGGTTATGAGTTTGTGTAATTGGATTTAATCCAACAACTTCTTGCTCACACGACTACTTGCAATTAATGAGGCAATAAATCCAAGCAAAATAATTGTTGCCAAAACAATCGCAACATTTTCTAGCGTAAAGACTACAGGATAAGCCATGGTTGGTGTAATCATAATCAATTCAAATTGTTGTTGTAACACCACCAGTCCAATACCTAAAAGCAATCCAATTACTCCTCCAAAAACACTCAACAAAGTGCCTTGAAGCAAGAATATTTTTCGCAAATCTTTGATTTCGACTCCTAAGTTGAATAAAGTTTTTAGGTTGCCTTTTTTGTCCAAAATCATCATAATCAATGCGCCAATTAAGTTGAAAAGCGCGACCACAATCACCAATGTAAATATTAAGTAAACTGCAATATTTTCGGTATTCAACATTTTATAAAGCGATTCGTTCAATTGCGCTCTGTTTTTTACTGTAATAGCATTATTGAAAATGATATGTAATTGCTCGATGATTGCTTTTTCATTGGCGCCTTTCTGAATTTTAATTTCCAATCCCGATACTTGATTGGGTTGGTATTCCAATAATTCTTGGGCAAGACCCAAATCAGCAAAAACATATTTAGAATCCAAATCTTCATTGATGGTATATATGCCAATCGGTAATAAATCAGACTGGTTAAAAGCTTGTTCCGGATTGTCGATGGCACCTTTACCAGGCTTTGGAACAAAAACTTCCAAAGGTCGGTTAAAGTCCAAAAGGCCCATCGAGAATTGCTGCGCAATGCCGTAACCCACCACGACTTGATTGGTATTAGGCGCTAACCATTGGCCGTTAAATAGATTTTTTTCAATAGGATTGACTTTGGAAAACAAACTATCAATTCCTTTTAGGTAGGTTACTTCTTGTTTGCCATCAAAAGTGAATAAAACCCGTTCCTCAATAATTTTGGAATAGGAAACAATTCCTTCAATTTGTTTGATTTTCCGATCTTGTTCGGGCGAAATCAAAATAGACTTACCTAATGTCGAGTTGAGTTTTAAGTCAGGATCTATCGCATTGGCAAACGAAAGACTAAATTCTTTCAATCCACTAAATACCGATAGTACCACAAAAAGAGCGAGTGCTCCAATGATAATTCCCACACTAGCAATACGATTAATAATGTTGATAGCATTGTTTTTGCTTGTGCTACTACTGTATCGTTTGGCTATGTAAAATGGAAAGTTCAATTTACGATTGTCTGCGTTTTTCTAAAAGATCTCTGTTTTCAATAGGATTGTCTCGGTTGGCTAATGCTTTGTCAATCTTTTCGATATAATCTAATGAATCGTCAATAAAGAAAACCAAATTAGGCACTTTACGCAATTGCAAACGCACGCGTTGCGACAAATCGTGTTTAATTAATGTAGTATTGGTTTTGATGGCCACTAAAGTTTCTTGGGCTTTTTCCTGAGGGAAAATACTTAAATGGACAGTAGCAACAGATAAATCTGAAGTAACTGCTACTTTGGATACCGAAATAATCAAATTGGTTATTCCATTTTTTCTCACTTCACCTTGCAGGATATCCACCAAATCTTTTTGGATAACGCCACCTATTTTTTTCTGTCTATTTGTTTCCATGATGCAAAAATACTACTTTTAAACTTTATTCGTGCAAATTTTAAATCGAACCAAAATTTCAAGAAGCTATTCCTGCTTTTCGCTTTATCTTCCCAGCTGAACCCCAGCAGGAAAGGATGTCGCTTCAATCAGGGCTAGGGTTTTGTTTTTAGCACCCGAATAGATTGATATACCCATTATGCAAAGACACTCCTTTTCGATATACGATGCTTCAGCCGGTTCAGGAAAAACCTATGCCTTGGTCAAAGAATATTTAAAAATTATCCTGAGCTCGCCCAAAAACGATGCCTATCGAAATATCTTGGCCATTACCTTTACTAACAAGGCGGTACACGAAATGAAAAGCCGTATCGTAGGAAGTTTGTCTGAATTTGCCAAAGATACGCCATCGTCAAAAGTTCAAGAATTGATGCAAGACGTTTCCGTAGATACGGGACTTTCCCTCATCCAAATCAAAACCAAAGCGCAACAAATCATCAAGCATCTAATTCATAATTATGCGGCTTTTGATATTTCGACCATTGATAAATTTACCCACAAAGTCATTCGTGCTTTTGCACACGATTTGAATTTACCCATGACGTTTGAGGTTACTTTGGATACTGAAAATTTACTGATTGAGGCCGTTGATGCCATCATTGCGCAAGCGGGCGAAGACGAAATCTTGACTAATTTATTAGTTGATTTCACCATGGAAAAGACCGATGATGATAAATCTTGGGACATTTCGCGCGAGATTCTGGAAACCGGAAAATTAGTTTTGAATGAAAACAATCGAAATGAAATCACCCATTTTCAAGACAAATCCATTACTGAATTTCTCGAAATCAAGAAAAAACTCGCTGTGGTTTGTGAAGAATTAGAAAAAGAAACCGTCACTTTTGGTAATGAGGCTGCAGCTTTACTAGAACAAAAAGGAATTGATTTAAAGTCTTTTTCAAGAGGTACTTTTCCAAATCATATTGCAAGTATTCAAGCCGGGAAATTCAATCCAAAAAACAAAACATTCAAGGAAGTAGACGATATTGCCATTAACAAAACAGCTCAAGATCGCGAGTTGATTGAAGCAATTGTTCCCGATTTGTTGTCCATTTTGTCTAAAGTATATGCCTTGTTTGAGAAAATTTATTTTTACAAAGCCTTCTTAAAAAACATCACGCCTTTGTCGCTACTGAACACCGTTAGTAATGAATTGGCTAAAATCCAACAAGAACAGAATATTCTTTCTATAACCGAATTCAATGCGTTAATTCATCGCGAGATTCAAAACCAACCCGCGCCTTTTATTTACGAGCGTCTGGGCGAACGCTATCGTCATTTTTTCATTGACGAATTTCAAGACACATCGGAAATGCAATGGCAAAATTTGATTCCGCTTATTGACAATGCGCTTTCAGGCCAAGATGAATACGGAGACAAAGGGACTTTGATGATTGTGGGTGATCCTAAACAGTCCATTTACCGCTGGCGTGGTGGAAAAGCTGAACAATTTATTGAGTTGAGTAAAGACCAAAATCCGTTCAACAATCCCGACAAGAAAGTAACACAATTGGAATACAACTACCGTTCGTATTCACAAATAATAGAATTCAACAATAGTTTTTTTAAGCAATTGGCTAACGAATTCCAACATCCGGATTACAAAGATTTGTATGAAAATCACAGCCATCAAAAGGTAAATTCCAAGACAGGAGGTTATGTCAATATTTCGTTCCTACCGGATACAGCAGAATCAGAAGAAGTTGGAGTTGATAAAACCGAAAAGTATGTGCAAGCTACTTTGGATACGATCAATCAAGTGCATGAAAAAGGTTTTGAGTACAAAGATATTGTCATCTTGACTCGCAAACGCGGACAAGGAATTGCAGTGGCTAATTTTTTGACAGAGCAAGGCGTTCCGCTTTTATCGTCCGAAACCTTAATGATCCAAAACGCCACTGAAGTCCGTTTCATTATTCAGGTATTGAAATACTTAAAAAACAGTTCGGATATAGATGCTAAAGCCCATTTTTTACATTATTTGGGGTTATATGCTCAAGACCATTTGCCGGTGCATGATTTTATTGCTAAAGGTAAAGAGCTGGTTCAGGAAACCGAATTTGAACATTGGTTATTGCAATTTAATTTGGATTTATCCTTTCAAAATCTCCGAAAAAAGTCCTTGTATGAAGCGGTAGAGATTATGGTGAGTAAGTTTTTGAATCCAAAACTTCGTACTTCCAGTTATGTGCAGTATTTTCTAGATATTGTATTGGAAAGAGACATTCGCAATCAAGCAGGAGTTGCTGATTTCTTGGATTTTTGGGATAAAAGCGCCGATAAATTCAGTATTCCGTCGCCCGAAGGCACTAATGCTGTCCGAATTATGACCATTCATAAGTCCAAAGGATTGGAATTCCCGGTAGTGATTATGCCTTTTGCCGAGGAAGATTATAGCCGCAAACCCAAAGATAAATTATGGCTGAATGCAGAAGAAGCAACTGTTGGATTGCCAAAAGTATTAATTGACAATAGCAGTGCGGTGGAAGGTTTTGGCGGGGATGCATTAGAATTATACACGATTAAAAAACAAGAAGAATTACTAGATAATATTAATGTTTTGTATGTTGCTTTAACGCGTGCCGAAGAGCAATTGTATATTATTTCTAGTAAAAATCTCTCGAGTAAAGGAGAAGTGCCGAAAAACAACATGTGTGCTTTTTTTGTCAATTATTTATTGGAGCAAGGGGTTTATAAAGAAGAAATTCTAGAATATGAGTTTGGGAATTCAATGAAATTATCTTCAGAGGATAAATACGAAGACAGTTCTAAAATAATTCCTTCTGTAAATGAAGTTTTGAATCCAAAGAATATAAAAATTGCGCAACGAGAAGCGCTAATGTGGGGAACGCATCAACAAGAAGCGATAGCGTACGGCAATGTAATTCACGAAATTTTATCCTTTGTAAAATGTAAAAACGATGTAGATTTAGCTATTGTTAAAGCCATAGAAGACGGATTGATTCAACTTGGTCAAAAGGAGGTGGTATATCAAACAATTTTTGAAATCGTAAATCACGAATCGTTAATTAATCATTTCGCCGAAGGCAATAGAGTTTTAAATGAACAAACAATTATTCAAAAGGAAGGAAAAATCATCAAGCCGGATCGAATGGTGGTAACTCCTGATAAAAAAGTATTCTTATTGGATTATAAAACAGGTGTTTCAAATCCAAAATACATAACACAATTAAATCATTATCAAAATGTGATTGAACAAATGGGATTTGAAGTAGTTGAAAAAGTGCTAATTTATATTGGAAGGCAAATAGTTGTATCAAAGGTTTAATTTTATGAAAAAAAACAAAAGGAATTTTTAGAGGATTTCAAATACAAATCAACGAATATAAATAGGGCTTAAAATAACCGATTTGAATTTTATTGATAAATGTTTTGCTTTTCTAAAATATGATTCTATTTTTGTTAAGAATTTTAAAATTAATTATAGAAATCATAAATTAAAATAAACTATGAAACATCTTAACAAAATTATCATTGCTGTTGTATTGATTGTTGGATTAAATGCTCAGGCACAAGACAGTAACAATCCATGGGCAGTTTCTTTTGGAGTAAATGCTTTGGATACCAAAACAAGTGCAGGAGGCGGAAACAATTGGCCAACTGGTACCTGGTTTGACGGTCATTTTTCTCAAGCATATTCTGTAAAAGATAATTGGAATGTATTACCTGTGCTATCTTATGTTGGAGTATCAAGATACGTAGGAGATAATTTCTCTATTGGACTTTCAGGATCTTTAAATAAAGTATCAAAATATGTTACTCATGATTACACAGGATATAAAGTATCTAACCCTGGAGATCTTAAGTACTATGGAATAGAAGGTTTTGTAAAATATAGTTTAAAATCTGCTTTAAAATCTGAAAAAATTGACCCTTCAATTTCATTAGGATTAGGCTATTCTACTTTAGGAGATAACTCATATCAAACAGTTAGCCCTGGAATTGGAGTTGTTTATTGGGCATCAAAAACAGTAGGTTTAGAATATGCTACTAAATATGTTAAATCATTTGAAGAAAGAGCAATTTTAAATGCAGCATATGCGCCTTCAATGATGCAACATTCATTAGGATTAGTAGTAAAATTTGGAGAAAAGTAGGCAATTATAAATTAGTCATACAATTAAAAAAAGCATCTTTATTAATAAAGATGCTTTTTTTAATTACATCTAATTGATATAATTTAAATGATTCTAAATTGTTCATAAATAGCAAAGTAGGATATTTAACCAAATAATAATTTTGTTGTTTAATAATTACGCCCTACTTTTGTTATAAATAACTTATAAGTAATTTAATAAATCAAATATGAAACATTTCAACAAAATTGTAGTTGTAACAATGATGATTTTGGGTTTAAGCTCAAACGCACAAGATAGTAACAATCCATGGGCTTTCTCTTTTGGAGTTAACGCAATTGACACTAAAACAAGCGCTGGCGGAGGGAATAACTGGCTTGACCGCCATTTTTCGCAACCATTTGCAATAAAAGAAAACTGGAATATTCTTCCATCTATATCTTACATTGGTGTAAATAAATATATTGGGGACAATTTCTCATTTGGTGTTTCCGGTTCAGTAAACAAAATCGATAAATTTGTAAACTATAGCTCTGCAAATGAATATGTAGTTTCAAACCCTGGAGATTTAATTTATTACGGAATTGATGCTACTCTTAAATACAGTTTTCAATCTTTAATCAAATCAAAAGTAATTGATCCTTCACTTTCTTTAGGAGGTGGTTATACATTTTTAGGAGATGCAAGCTACGGTACCATCAACACAGGAGCTGGAGTTACTTTTTGGATTTCTGAAAATATAGGTTTTGAATTAGCTTCAAAATATAAAAAATCATATGGAGAAAGAGTAACTGCTGGCATTCCTGATGCGCCTTCTTATTTTCAACATACTGCAGGATTGATTTTCAAATTTGGAGGTACTGATACTGATAAAGACGGAATTTATGATAAAGAAGACGCTTGTCCAGAAGTTGCTGGATTGAAACAATTCAATGGTTGTCCTGATACAGATGGTGACGGAATTGTTGACGGAAGTGACGCTTGTCCAGAGGTTGCTGGTTTAGCTGCTTTGAATGGTTGTCCAGATGCTGATGCTGATGGAATTACTGATGCTGATGATGCCTGCCCACAAGTAGCTGGTTTAGCTACTTTAAAAGGTTGTCCAGATGCAGATAAAGATGGAATTGCAGATAAAGATGACAAATGTCCATCTGTTGCTGGTCCTAAAGAAAACGCAGGTTGTCCTTGGCCAGATACTGATAATGATGGCGTAGCTGATAAAGATGATGCTTGTCCAGAAGTAGCGGGACTTTTGAGCAACAAAGGTTGTCCAGAAGTAACAGCGGCTGACTTGGATAAAATTAGTGCTGATGCAAAATCGATTTACTTTCATACAGGTAAATCTACATTTAGATCAGAAGATGTACCGGTTAAAATTGAGTCGATTTCAACTTTGTTAAAACAATATCCTACAGCTAAATTTAGTATTGAAGGACATACTGATAGTGATGGTTCAGATGCATCTAACCAAAAATTATCTCAAGAAAGAGCTGATGTTGTTAGAAACGCATTAATCGAAAGAGGTTTGAAAGCTGAAAATTTAACTGCTGTTGGTTATGGAGAAAGCAAACCAGTAGCTTCTAATAAAACTGCAGCTGGAAAAGCTAAAAACAGAAGAACAGAAGTAGTATTACAAAAATAATACACCTCAAATATTTTTTAGAAAACGCCCTGATTTATCAGGGCGTTTTTTTATTTTTATAGAATGACAAACACTTCTTTTTTAAACAAAATCGCTACGCTACTAATCGATAACCATTCTGATCAATTATCAGATACGGTTATTGTTCTACCTAATAAAAGAGCTAAGGTTTTTTTAATAGAAGCTATTAAAAATCAGTTGAGTCAAACCGTGATTTCTCCTGAAATAATAAGTATTGAAGATTTTGTTCAACATATAGCTGGAATACGTTCTGTAGATGCAATAGAACAATTGTTTGAATTCTATGAAGTTTATTTGTCCATTACTCCAAGCGCTCAACAACAATCATTTGAATTGTTTGCCAATTGGGCCAAAACTCTTTTACAAGATTTTAATGAAATTGATCGGTACTTATTAGAACCCTCACATGTCCTTTCTTATTTGAAAGATATAGAGGATATTAAAAAATGGGGTATTGAAGTTGAAGACAAAACTCAATTACTCGAAAACTATATTGATTTTTGGAAGTTGTTGCCCAACTATTACCAATCATTATACGATCATTTACTAGCAAAAGGAATTGGATACCAAGGGTTAATTTATAGAGAAGCGGTTCAAAATTTAATTCATTTTTTAAATACCGTTCCCAGTAAACAATTTGTCTTTGCGGGATTTAATGCTTTAAATGCTGCCGAAGAAAAAATTGTTCAAGAACTTTTATCTGTTGGTCAAGCCAAAATATATTGGGATGCAGATCAAACCTTTCTCAACGATCCGTATCATGATGCAGGTCACTTTTTACGACGTTTTAAAGAAAATTGGAAGTACTACAAAACACATCCTTTTGAATGGATTGTAGATGATTTTTCAGCCACAAAGAATATTCAAGTTATTGGTACCCCAAAGTCAGTGGGGCAAGCCAAAATTGCAGGAAGTATATTGGAACAAACTATTGAAAATCATCCTGAAAAATCCTTAGACAAAGTAGCAGTTGTTTTAGGTGAAGAAAGCTTGCTCGTTCCTTTAATGTATTCGTTACCGGCTTCGGTGGGTGCTTTGAATATTACTATGGGGTATTCGGCTAAGAATAACCCAGCCCAAATTTTGGTAGCCAAATTATTTAAAATGCACACCAATTCTTTGTCAAGAAATAACAAAGGATATGTATTGTATTACAAAGAAGTTTTGGATATTTTGACCCATCCTTTAATAGAACCCTACGTCAAAACAAGGGAATTAGTGCGCCTCATTAATGCCAATAATTATACGTTTATAACCCACCAAAAATTATTGGATTTAAACCCAAATCCTAGCGAATTGTTTTTGTTGCTTTTCAAAAAATGGGAAACAGGTGCAGTGCCCGTTTTGGAAACAATTATTAATTTACTAGAGACTTTAAAAAATAATTTGAGTAATGATAATGAAGAGGAAAAAATAACAAAGGCGTTTGTTTTTGCTATTTTCAAAGTGATTAATAAATTGATCACCTACTATTCAAAACACCAACATATTGATAAAATTGAAACCTTGTATGCGATTTACAAACAAGTGATTGATGTGGCCGAAGTTTCTTTTGAAGGCGAACCATTGAATGGCTTGCAAATTATGGGTGTGTTAGAAAGTAGGGTTTTGGATTTTGATACCGTAATTGTCACCTCAATGAATGAGGGCAAATTTCCCGCCGGCAAATCGTCGAATTCATTTATTCCCTATGATGTGAAACGCGAATTAGGCTTGCCCACTTTCAAAGAAAAAGACGCCATTTATACCTACCACTTTTATCATTTACTACAACGAGCCACCAACATTTATTTGTTATACAACACTGAAAGCGAAGGCATGGATGCTGGCGAAAAAAGTAGATTTATTACTCAGCTGGATGTTGAAAGACAACCCAAGCATACTTTGACGCAAGAAATTTACAATGCAGTTTTGCCGGACACGGCTTATGTGCCTATGGAAGTGCCAAAGTCAGCGGCGGTGATGTTGCGTTTAAAAGAAATTGCAGAGCAGGGTTTTTCTCCTTCGGCATTGACCAAATACATTCGGAATCCAATAGATTTTTATTTTCAAAAAATACTGCGCATTCGCGAAGTGGAAGAGGTAGAAGAAAGCATCGCCTTGAATACGCTAGGAACCATTATACACGAAACTTTAAAAACCCTTTACGAGCCATTAATTGGAAGATTGATTTCTGAGTTGGACTTACAACAATGCTTCAAGCAAATTGATGCCGAAGTATTGAAGCAATTCAAATTAGTCTACAAAGAAGGCGAAATCAAAAAAGGCCGCAATTTATTGGCTTTTGAAGTCGCCAAACGCAATGTGTCTAACTTTCTAAAAGTAGAATTAGAAAGCGTTAAAAAGGGAGAACAAGTTCAAATCATTGCTTTGGAACAAACCTACGAACGGCTTTTAGAACATCCGAAATTGCCTTTTCCAGTATTGATCAAAGGAAATGTGGACCGAATTGAAAACCGTGATGGAGTCATCCGAATTATTGACTATAAAACCGGAAAAGTCGAAAAAGGAACCGTCACTTTACGCAGTTGGGATGATTTGACACTCGATATTAAAAACGAAAAAATTATCCAAGTATTGGCCTATGCCTTTATGTTTGAAAAAGAAGCAAAAGGAGTACCAATTGAAGCCGGAATCATCTCCTTTAAAAACCTAAAAGAAGGATTTTTGCCCTTCAATTTTAAGTCTGGAAAAGAAGAAACTAAAAATATAGAGGAAGAAATTCTAAATCATTATTTGGAACAAATTGTCCTGTTACTTTCCGAAATTTTGGACGAAACAATTCCCTTTACAGAAAAAATAAATTAAGATTTCACTGATTTAAAAAACACCATTAATTCGACACGCAGTGCATTTTGATTTTCAATGTGCGACATATGCCCGTCAGGGAAACTCAACAATTGCACTTGTGTGTCTTCAATTTGTTCTTTGGTTTCTTCAAAGTTTAAAACAGGGTCTTTTTTTCCTAACACTAATAGTTTAGGATAAGGGGTTAAATGCAATAAAACTTCTCTGTCAATTCGAATTTTCATCCCTTCTAACGAGGCGACAATTCCTTGCAAAGGGGTTTTCAGCGCCTCTTTTTTTACATTTTCAATAGATTCGGAAAGACGCTCTCTATTTTCTTCGCTAAACAAATTGGAGATGGACAAGGAAATAAAATTTTGAAATGATTGTTTTACGGCTTTGATGGCGCGATCTCGATTCGTTTTTCGCTCGTCGCTATCGGCTCTAGAAGTGGAGTTTAAAAGCACTAAACCTTTCATCATATCGGGATACAATTCGGCGAAGGCCAAAGCGACATAACCACCCATAGAATGCCCAACGAGAATTGCTTTTCGAAGGCGTAATTCAGCTAGAACTTCATGAACAACATCGGCGTTGTTTTCCATGGAATGCACATACCCCATACATCCCGTTTCGCCATGTCCCAATAAATCGATAGTAATGATTCGGAATTTTTTGCTCCATTCTGGGATAAAAGCGTCCCACATTTTTTTGTTTTCCAAAAACCCATGCAATAACACAATAGCCGTTCCTTTGCCTTGGTCGGTATAGCTGATGGTGGTGTTTTTGAAATGGGTTGTTTTCATTGTTGCAAAGGTAAATTATAAACACAAAGAGCGCAAAGAATTTTTGAACACATCATGTCATTCTGAACTTGTTTCAGAATCTTTGTTAAGTTAGAGAAGCTGAAACAAGTTCAGCTTGACAAATGATAATAAAAAAAAACGGCTTACTTTCGAAAACCGTTTTGTGTCTATTTTTTCTTCAATTTAAGCATTCATTAAACTTTCAATTTCTTCTACTTCAATTGGAATGTTGCGCATCAGGTTGAAAGGAGATCCTTTTTCTTGAATGACCACATTATCTTCCAAACGGATACCAAAGCCCTCTGCAGGTATGTATATTCCAGGCTCTACAGTAAAGACCATATTAGCTTGCATCGGCTCAGTCAAAATTCCGTAATCGTGTGTATCTAATCCCATGTGGTGAGACGTGCCGTGCATAAAATATTTTTTATAAGCAGGCCAATCCGGATTTTCGTTTCGTACATCGGCTTTGTCAATCAAACCTAAACCTAATAGTTCAGATGTCATTACTTTGCCAACTTCCACATGGTATTGTTTCCATAAAGTACCAGGCGTTAGCATTTGTGTTGCTTCGGTTTTTACACGCAAAACAGCATTGTAAACTGCTTTTTGCCTTTCAGTAAAACGACCTGAAACGGGTATTGTTCGGGTCATATCACTTGAATAGTTGGCATATTCTGCAGCAACATCTAGCAATATCAAATCGCCTGCTTTACAGACTTGATTGTTTTCAATATAGTGTAATACATTGGCATTGTTTCCCGATGCGATAATGGGAGTATACGCAAAACCTTTGGAACGATTGCGAAGGAATTCGTGTGCAAATTCGGCTTCGATTTCATATTCAGCAACCTCAGGTTGTACAAAAGATAAAACTCTTCTAAATCCTTTTTCAGTAATATCGCAGGCTTTTTGAATTAACTCCAATTCTACATTTTCTTTTACCGAACGGAGGCGTTGCAATATCGGATTGCTTTTGGCTACGGCATGAGCGGGATACTTTTCTTTCCACCATTTTACAAAACGGGCTTCGCGAGTTTCCGTTTCTACAGTAGCACGATAATGTTCATTGGTGTTGATATAGATCGTTTCAGAATGTGTCATTAATTCAAACAACACTTTTTCAAATTCGGTTAACCAATACACCGTTTTAATTCCAGACACTTCAAAAGCGCGTTCTTTAGTCAATTTTTCACCTTCCCAAACCGCAATATGATCGTTAGTTTCTCTCAAAAAAAGCATCTCTCTTTGATGCTCATAGGGTGCGTCTGGAAACAATAACAAAATACTTTCTTCCTGATCGACTCCACTCAAATAAAAGATATCGCGATGTTGTGCAAATGGCATGGTGCTATCGGCACTGATAGGGTAAATATCGTTCGAATTAAAAACGGCTACACTTTTCGGCTTCATTTGAGCCGTGAATTTAGCACGATTTTTTATAAATAAATTGCGGTCTATTGGATGGTATTTCATACGAATTAGAATTTATTAGAATACAAATCTAATCAATCCATTTGTAATATCTAGCACCAATTAGATTTGGATTTTCATTTTCAATACGGTCTAATACCCATTCGCTTTTTGGAGTCTTCACACTTTGTTTTTGCTCTTTTTTATGCAATTTTTCGTATGTAGTAAAATCAATTTCATGACTTTGTTCCAATGTTTCAAACAGTTGTGCTTTGGCCACAGCCAATTCCCAATCAGCTTGAATGGTGCCTTCAAACACTTTTGATTTGGAACCACTTCCATAGGCTAAGAATCCGAATTTTTTCCCTGTAATAGTTGAATTAATGTTGGCAAAATGGGCTAAAGTAGACAGGAATCCCATAAAAATAGAGCCAGTATATAAATTTCCTATTAGTGAAGAGGCAATTTCGGCAGGCTGTAATTTTTGGTTTACAAATGCACGGTATTCATCAGATTTACTCACCTCTTTCAATTTATTTTGATAATCGGCAGTTGATTCATTCCCTGTCAGAATTGGGTTTGCTGCGTCAAGTGCATAAATTTCTGTTAGCATGCGACGCCCTTGAAACGAATACGGCAAGTGCATGATGATGCTTTCCCAAGTAGCGTATAATGTTTCATTTGTGTTTAGTAGTTTTTTGAATGCAAAGTAGGCATTGCGTGTACGATCCATATAACATTGATTGGAATATTGTCCATCAAAAACAGGTTGGTCTTTGTGGATTTCTATTTCGGCTTCTAAATTGTCAAACCAAGCCTTGTTTTCGTTACTTCCAGTTATGGCTTCTTTTGAAATCGTTCGGTAGGGTTTGAAAAAATCAAAAACGCCTTTAGTGCTAGTGGCCCATTCGTTTTCGAAAGCAATTATTTTAGGATCGGCGGCGACTAACAGCGCCAATGCTCCTGCCCCTTGAGTGTATTCACCAGTCGAATTCAAATCGTATTTAGCAAAATCAGTGGTAACAACAATGGCTTTTTTAGTTGGATTAAGTCGCACAAAGTCCAAGCAGTTTTGCAAGGCATCTACACCACCAATACACGCAAAAGTAAAATCGACTACGTCGCAATTTTCTAAAATACCGTCTCCGAATTTTTGCTCCATTAAAGCAATTAAAAACGAACTAATGGGTTTTGAGCTATCGATGGCACTTTCGGTACCAACATATATTCTAGCAATTTCGTTCAAGTCAATTTGGTTGTCTACTACTAGTTTGGTTAAGGCGTTGGCGCCAAAAACTACTGTGTCTTGATGAACGTCTGGCAAGGTCATTTTAATTAAACCCAAGCCTTTTTCAAGTTTTTCGGGTTCGATATTTCGGGCATATGCCAATGTTTTTATGGGTAAATGCAGTTGAGCAACGTCAAAAGCTATAGCGTCAATTCCTATTTTCATTATTTTTTATTTGAATTTGTAAAATTAAAATTCGCTCTTCGAATACCAATTTTTTTAGGCCTATAAAACTAGTCTTTTTTTGATTTTTACAGAATGTAGAATAAATCCAAATAAAAAATAGTAATTCAATAATTTTAAAGGATTATACTGCTGATAAATACGAATTTTTAATTTATTTTTTATTAGGAAATGTTTAATCAAATTTAGTTTCAAGCCTTGATAATTATCAATTTATTAGGGTTTTCGCTAAAACACTTTAAAATCATTATAAATAACAACGAAAAGGTTGTAGTTGAATTGGATTTCTCCTATTTTTGTCACACTATTTAATAAAAATTTATTCAAATTATTATGGCAAAATCTGCAATTCTAAAGTCTTCTATTGCAAAGAAATATTGGATGGCTTTTACAGGTTTATTTTTATGTTTGTTCCTATCAGGACATTTAGCAGGGAATCTTCAATTAATCTTCAGCGATGCATTGCATTTTAATCAATATGCATTGTTTATGACGACTAACCCAGCCGTGAAAATATTATCTTACGTTACCTATATTTCTATTTTATTCCATGCTATTGATGGAATTGTGTTAACTATTCAAAACAAAAAAGCAAGGCCAGTTGCTTATGCAAAAACAGACGGTTCATCAAGTTCATTTTCATCAAGAAATATGGCGGTTTTAGGAACTGTTATTTTAGTATTTATTGTAACACATATGGTCAATTTCTGGGCAGTAATGCATTTTGACAAAAACATGCCATTGCAAACAATAACTATTGCTCAAGCAGGACAACAACAAGAGTTTTATTTGACTACTGACGGAGGTTACCTTCCTAAGGCTCAGGTTGATCAACAAATGGTTAAAATTGAAAACAGAACCGAATTTTTCGACGCTGCTGCCAATGTTAAAATTAAAGAAGGATACAAAGATTTGCACAAAATCACTGTTGCGTTCTTTAAAGATCCAAAAACAGGTTTAATTGCAACTATCTTGTATGTACTAGCTATGTTTACATTAGCATTTCACTTACTACACGGATTCCAAAGTGCTTTCCAATCGCTTGGTTTGAATAATCCAAAATACACCCCTGCGATTAAAAAAGCAGGAGCTGCATTTGCGATTATTGTACCGCTTTTGTTTGCTATTATTCCCGTTTACATTCACTTTTTCTTAAAATAAATCAACATCAGAAGATATTATGAAGTTAGATTCTAAAATACCAGAAGGTCACATTTCACAGAAATGGACTGATTATAAAGACCATTTAAAATTAGTAGCGCCAAACAATAGACCAAAAATTGATATTATCGTTGTTGGTACTGGTTTAGCAGGTTCCTCTGCTGCTGCTTCTCTTGCAGAAATGGGATACAATGTTAAAGCATTTTGTTTCCAAGATTCACCACGTCGTGCGCACTCTATTGCAGCACAAGGGGGGATCAACGCAGCAAAAAACTATCAAAATGATGGTGATAGTACCTATAGATTATTTTACGATACCATCAAAGGGGGAGATTACAGAGCTCGTGAAGCTAACGTTCATCGTTTAGCTGAGGTTTCTGGAAATATTATTGACCAATGTGTGGCACAAGGAGTTCCTTTTGCTAGAGAATATGGCGGAATGTTAGACAACCGTTCTTTTGGTGGAACGCAAGTACAACGTACGTTTTATGCCGCAGGTCAAACCGGACAACAATTATTATTAGGAGCTTATTCTGCTTTGTCAAGACAAATTGGATTGGGACGTATTGAAATGTTCAATCGTCACGAAATGTTAGATTTGGTAAAAGTAGACGGAAAAGCACGTGGAATTATTGCTCGTAACTTGGTTACAGGTGAAATTGAAAGACATTCAGCTCATGCTGTAGTTATTGCTTCAGGAGGATATGGAAACGTTTATTTCCTATCTACTAATGCGATGGGAAGTAACGTAACAGCAGGATGGAAAGTTCACAAACAAGGGGCTTTATTTGCTAACCCATGTTTTGTTCAAATTCACCCAACTTGTATTCCAGTTCACGGGACAAACCAAGCCAAATTGACCTTGATGTCAGAGTCATTACGTAACTCAGGTCGTATTTGGGTACCAAAGAAAAAAGAAGACGCTGAAGCAATTCGCGCTGGAAAATTAAAACCAACTCAATTAGCTGAAGAAGAAAGAGATTACTTCTTAGAAAGAAAATATCCTGCATTTGGAAACTTAGTACCACGTGATGTGGCTTCAAGAGCTGCCAAAGAAGTATGTGACGAGGGTAAAGGAATTGAGGCTAACGATACGAATGAAGGAGTTTATTTGGATTTCTCTTCTGAGATTCAAAGCAAAGGAAAACAAGCGGCTTTCGCCAAAGGGAATCACCACCCAACAGCAGAAGAAATTACTACTTTAGGAAAAGAATGGTTGAAAGAAAAGTACGGTAACTTGTTTACCATGTACCAAAAAATCACCGATGAAAATCCATACGAAACGCCAATGAAAATCTATCCAGCAGTGCACTACACTATGGGTGGAGTTTGGGTGGATTATAACTTACAATCTACAATTCCAGGTTGTTTCGTAGCCGGAGAAGCTAACTTCTCAGATCACGGAGCTAACCGTTTAGGAGCTTCGGCTTTGATGCAAGGTTTGGCTGACGGTTATTTCGTATTACCTTATACCATCTCAAATTATTTGGCAGATGATATTCGTACCGGAAAAATCTCAACTGATTTGCCAGAATTTGAAGCAGCAGAAAACAGAGTTAAAGAGACCATCAACCAATTCTTAAATAATAAAGGTTCTAAATCTGTAGATCATTTCCACAAACGTTTGGGATTGATTATGTGGAATAAAGTGGGTATGGGTAGAAACGAAGCAGGATTAAAAGCAGCGATTGAAGAAATTGCAGCTTTGAAAGCCGAATTCTACAAAGAAGTAAATGTACCAGGTAGCGCCGATGAATTGAATCCACAATTAGAGAAAGCACTTCGTGTAGCTGACTTTATTGACTTGGGTCAATTGATGGCAATGGATGCCTTACAACGTAATGAATCTTGTGGAGGTCACTTCCGTGAAGAATATCAAGATGCAGAAGGTGAAACACTGCGTGATGATGAAAACTTCTCATTTGTGAGTGCTTGGGAATATAAAGGTGATGATATCACTAAAGCTGAGTTACACAAAGAAGAATTGAAATACGAGTTTATCAAAATTGCAGCTAGAAATTATAAATAATTAAAATTATGTCTTCAGCAAAAAATATCAATATAACCCTTAAAATTTGGCGTCAAAAAGACTCTAAAGCCAAAGGGCAATTAGAAACTTACCAATTAAACGAGGTTTCTACAGCGAGTTCATTCTTGGAAATGTTAGACCAATTGAATGAGCAATTAATCAATGAAGGAACAGAACCAATCGCCTTTGATCACGATTGTCGTGAAGGAATTTGCGGTATGTGTTCGTTATTCATTAACGGTCGCGCTCACGGACCAGATTCAGGGGTAACCACTTGTCAATTACACATGCGTATGTTCAAGGATGGCGATACTATCTTTGTAGAACCATGGAGAAGTAGAGCGTTTCCAGTAATCAAAGATTTAGTAGTAGACCGAAGCGCTTTTGATAGAATCCAACAAGCGGGTGGTTTCGTATCTGTAAATACTTCAGGCAACACAATTGATGCGAATGCAACACCAATTGCAAAAGAGGATGCTGATAAAGCGTTTGAAGCAGCAGCTTGTATTGGTTGTGGTGCGTGTGTTGCTACCTGTAAAAATGGTTCGGCAATGCTTTTCGTTGGTGCGAAAGTATCTCAATATGCCTTGTTGCCTCAAGGTAAAGTGGAAGCGACCAGTCGTGTATTGAATATGGTGCGTCAAATGGACGAAGAAGGATTTGGTAACTGTACCAATACAGGAGCTTGTGAGGTAGAATGTCCAAAAGGAATTTCACTAGAAAACATTGCTCGTATGAACAGAGAATATTTAGTAGCTAGCGTAAAGTAATCTACTACCTTTTTATACTAAAAAACGCATTCCAAATTGGGATGCGTTTTTTTATTATTAATCTTTCCACCCCCAAGGTGCAGCTGGAGTTGGAACAGTTTTAGTCAAATCAAAATGCACTGTAAACAATCGGTCTGAACCAATTCGTCTTAGATTGTATGTAAAGGTAGTTTCGTTAATTGTAATCCACCAAACATTAGCGGCAGCAGCCGGAATGATGTTAAACGTTTCCTGATCAGCTGGAAAAATTTGTACCGAAGCCGAACCTGAATTTGTACTTGTTCCACCATATTGCGTTATTTTGTCCTCTGATCCATTTTCATGACGGTGATCGTGTTTTAATTTGATTCGATTATTTTCAAGTGTTAGTACCCAAGTTCTTGATTTATCTTCGCCAACAAAAAACGGAATTCGTATGGTTTTCTCGTCGCAATTTCTAACATGCATGACCAATTTTTTATCTTTGAATGTGTCGTTGTTTCCCTCTTTGATTTCACCTTCAAAGGATTTTCCACATTGTTTTTTTAGGTTTTCAAAAAACAATACGGCCCCCGATTTTTCTTGAGCGGTAAGAAGTACAGTACTTAACACGAGTAAACCAAAAAGAATTCTTTTCATAATGTAAATTTTTACTAATATAGGTAAGTTTTACTAAGTTCATATTTCTTATTTTTATAAAAAAATCAACATGAAAGTTGCACTTATTCAATTACCATTTGTTTGGGAGGACCCAAAATCAAATCGAGTAAATATCGAGCAAAAAATCAATGCTATTGAATCTGGAACAGATTTGATTGTTCTTCCTGAAATGTTTACAACAGGTTTTACCATGCAGCCCGAACGAGTTGCCGAGACCATGAATGGAGAGACGATTCAATGGATGCGATCTTTGGCAAAAGCCAAAAACGTTGCTATTACTGGTAGTTTAATTATAGTTGAAGAGGGAAAGTATTACAACCGATTGGTATTTGTTTTCCCAACAGGGGAAATCCAACAGTACGACAAACGTCATTTGTTCACATTGGCAGGCGAAGATGAAGTTTTTACTGCGGGAACTTGTAAAGTATTAATCGAATACAAAGGATGGAAAATTTGTCCCTTGATTTGTTATGATTTACGTTTCCCTGTTTTTTCTCGCAACACCGAAAACTACGATCTACTTATTTATGTAGCCAATTGGCCTAAAACAAGAATTAATGCTTGGGACACTTTATTGAAAGCACGTGCCATTGAAAATATGAGTTATACTATTGGTGTCAATCGTT
>ERZ650308.512-NODE-512-length-20959-cov-6.200823_pt1 | contig 20959 bp, 16 predicted proteins | sample MGYA00376244_ERZ650308 | MGnify/ENA primary metagenome ERZ650308 (study PRJEB26733, sample SAMN07839295) | wastewater metagenome | biome: small river; feature: stream; material: water | place: USA: North Carolina | collected 2016-04-26 ... | reverse complement strand
GATCACCTCAATAAAACTCGCGGGGTCTTGAAAAACGCAAACCCCAACACCGATGTCGTTGTGCTCGTCGAAAGCGCACGCATGACCACCGGCAGGCCCTGGCATAAAGAGCGCCTATTCTTCTTGCTCTCATCAGCTCGCCACTTTGTGGCGCTGCTTACCGAAGCAGATTTCACCGTGCGCTACATCACAGCCGCCACGACGGTAGATGGTTTGAAGTCCGCGCTCGCCGAATTTGGCAAGCTGCCAATTATTTGCGCCGAGCCATCTTCGTTCAGGCAGTTTGCCCAGCTAAAAGAATTTGGCGTTGAGTTTATCGAGAACGATTTCTTTTTGACCAGTCGCGAGCTATTCAAGCTCTGGGCAGAAAAACAAAAAACTTTTGTGATGGAAAATTTCTATCGAGCGCAACGTACCCGTTTAGATATTTTGATGACCAATGGCAAACCAGAAGGCGAGCGCTGGAATTACGATGCCGAAAATCGCTTGCCACCGCCAAAGAATTATTCTTGGCCAAAATATCTTGAGCACGAACGCGATGAAATAGATCTTGCTATTGCTAAACAACTCAAGCACACGCCAACCACAACCTGGGCGACTACTCGTGCCGGCGCTTTGCTGCAGCTTGATAACTTCATCAAAAATCATTTGCACGCCTTTGGTCCTTACGAAGATGCGATTGCGGCAGACAACTGGGCGTTGCATCACTCGCTTCTGAGCCCTTACCTGAATAACGGATTACTGCATGCCGATGAAGTTGTGGCGGCGGTCATCGGTGCTTATAAGAAGAAGCAGGCACCAATTGAATCTGTTGAGGCGTTTGTTCGTCAGGTAATTGGTTGGCGAGAATACATAAATGGCATGTACTGGTTCCTAGGCGAGGACTACAAAAACCTCAACGGCTTAAATGCAAACCGAAAACTGTTGCCGCTATTTACAGATTCATCGAAAACAAAAATGAATTGTGTGCGCTCGGTGGTGCAAGATGTTGAGGCGCGTGCGTGGACGCACCACATTCCACGTTTGATGGTGCTAAGCAACTTGGCGCTAACCACCGGAACCAACCCGCAAGAGTTTTTGAACTGGATGCGCGAGCAATTTATTGATGCAACCGATTGGGTAATGGTGCCAAACGTGATCGGCATGGCCGTGCACGCCGATGGCGGCAAGCTCATGACCAAGCCCTATGCCTCTGGTGGTGCCTATTTGAACCGAATGACGCAGCACTGCAAGGGTTGCGAGTACGACCCAAAGAAGCGCGTTGGTGATGACGCCTGCCCGTTTACGACTTTGTATTGGGACTTTCTAGACCGCCATAAAGAAACCTTTGTGAAGAATCACCGTATGAGCCAGCAGGTGAATGGCCTAAAGCGCTTGACCGACCTGCCCGAACTAAAGCTGCGCGCCCAGCAGGTTCTAGCTGGCTTGAGCGAAGGTACTATTTAGTAATGAAGCCACCATCAATTCACATTCGCGCCCTAATTACTTGGCTCGCGATCTTTCCACTAGTGACCCTAGGGTTCCTAACCATCATTCCTTTGATGGGCTCAGCGCACCCAATTTTGAAGGTGTTCGTGCTTACCTTGGTTGTAGTTCCACTAGCCGTTTACTTGGTGGTGCCAAATTTGATGAAGGCTTATCAGAACCTAGTTGCTGTAAAGGGTAAAAACTAACCAGCAGGATCCCAGCAAAAATGGGGCAAAAGGTAGTTTGAAGGTTCTGTCTCCGGTGAATAGGTAGTAAATCGCCGCCGGAAGCGCGAATACAAAGCCGCCAAGTACGGCAATGATCGACTCGGCGAAGCCCAGGGAACCAACAAATAACCCAACCACCGCGGCCAGTTTTACATCGCCTGCACCAAATTGTTCGCTGCGCAGCAGGTGAATCAGAAAGTAAATACCAAAACAAACAAGGAACCCTGCAAGGGCCGAAAGCAAAGGCACTACCGTGCCCAACAAGACGCAGCGGCTAATGGCTAGGGAAAACCCAATAATCAGACCAGCACCGATAAATCGGTTATCGATTCTTCTTGTTCTTAGGTCAAATACTGAGACTAGAACCGAGTAAATCAAGAACGCCCAGACAAGAATCCAATAGAAGATCTGAAAAACTTCAGGCATTTAGATGGCTCCAAAGCCATTCACTAAGCCGAATACCGCTGGTCCGAGAATTATCAGAATTACCGCTGGTAGAAAGAACAACATCAGAGGAAACAAAATTTTGACCGGCAATTTATTTGCCTGAGTTTTTGCGGCTTCTCGAGTTTTGGAGCGAATTTCAATCGCCTGCTGTTCCAAGATTCCGGACAGCGGAATTCCAAGTCGGTCAGATCGCACAAATGTGTTTGCAAAGTTGGTTAGCTCTGATTTTATTTTTCGTGAGCCCAGTTCTGTAAACGCCTCGGCCTTGGTCTGCCCAATTTCTAAAAGTTTGAGAGTTCTACCCAGCTCTTCTTCAAGCGGGCCCGATTTAGTTTCGCTTATGCGGCGCAGGCTGGCCTCGATACTCATGCCCGCTTTCACACAGAGACTCAAAAGATCAATTGCCTTTGGCAATGCTGCAAGGATTTTCTGATTTCTTGCAACCGCACGAGAGTTGATTAGGTAGTTCGGCAGCAAAAAGCCGAGCCCACCACCGATCACTGCAATAAAGAAACCGGCCTTAACATCTGAAGCCCCAACTGCAAACCCGATAAACAAAAACGCAACTGGAATGCCCCATTTGGCCAAAATGACATTGTTCAGGGTGGTTGCAGATCTGTATCCGGCACTTTCTAATTCCGAACATAAATCATCGACAATTGTTTTTGGCGTGAGGCCAACAATTCTCTGCGTCAGCGTTGAAGGCTCATCGGCTTGACTAGAGAGTTTTGAAATTTTGTCACCGATGTAATTTTCAATTAGTTTTCTGCGCTGATCTCGTCTGATGCTGTCAACAAAATTGAGTAACCAAAGCACCATTAAGAACACGCTGAAAATTAACGCAGCGTAGATAAATCCCAATCCTAGATTCATGAACTTATTCCTTCACGTTCACAATTGACTTCAGCCAAAACCAACCAACCGCAATCAGCCCAAGCGCTGAGACTCCCATGACCATTCCAATTGGCTCGGTCCAGAAAAACTTCACATAGTTCGGCTGGGTTGCTATGAGGAATGCGAAGATAACAAAGGGCAGCGAAACAACCACGTAGGCAGAGAGCATTCCCTCTGCAGTTAGTGATTGGATTTCTCGGCGCAGCTGAGCCCTTTCTTGAATTGAAGTGGCTACCGTGTTTAGAACCGGGGCCACAGATGTTCCCGTTTCACGTGAGATAGATATCGCATCGATGAGCCAGGCCATATCTGTGCTCTTGGTACGAACAGCAACCTGACTTAGGGCATCCTCGATGGTTGCACCCAGATCCATGTCGTTTAGTGCTCTTTGAAACTGCTTACTCAGCTGGCTGCTTCCTTGCTGGGCGGTAGCTTCTAGCCCCTGCTCAAAACTAAGCCCGGCCGAGATAGCACCAGAAATAGACATCAAGGCCTCCGGGAATTCTTCTTGGAACTCCTTGACGATTTTCTTCTTGGCTCGATCTGTGAAGTAAAGGTGAAATAGCAGGCCAAAGAAAAGACCGATGATTGTTGAAAGAAACAGAGGCACGCCCAGCAGTCCACTCAAAATTACGATTATCGTCAACGCTCCAAGCAGTAAGGCCGTTAGCCATCTGATTATGGGCGTCTCAATCTGGCTGTCATCCAGATCTTTGGCGATCTTGGCTAGGAGCTTTTGGTAAAGGCCCGAGGTGCTGGGCGCAAACTTACTGAAGGTTGCCGCTCCGGTCTTAAGTAAATCTCGCCGAGCTTGCGAAGCGTATTGCTCAATACCACTGGCAAAATCAGATCTGCGCTGAAGCACAATCATGCAAGACATGAATATGCCGACAAAGACTATTACCGCAGGGAGTAAGGATCTATCCATGGTTATTGAATTCAAAGTAGGTTTCATCACAGGCCACACCACGCGACCTAATTTTGCTTCCGGCAGTTGATTTTGTTCCGGTGAATTCGAGCTTTCCGGTGCTGCCATTTTCATTGCGATTACCGAAATTGAAGCGGAATATTTCTTTGTGATGGAGTTCGCCATTGCTAAACCCATCAATTTCAAGAATTGATGTTATTTTTCTTGAACCATCGGCAAGTCTTGATTGCTGCAGTACAAGGTTAATTGACTGTGAAATTTGCTCACGAATTACCTGAAGCGGAATTTCCATTCCAGCCATCAGCGACATGCTTTCGATTCTGGTCAATGCATCGGTCGGTGTATTTGCGTGCACCGTGGTCATTGAGCCATCGTGACCGGTGTTCATGGCCTGCAACATGTCGAAAGCTGTGCCATCTCTTACTTCACCAATCACAATTCGATCAGGCCTCATTCGCAAAGAGTTTCGAACTAGATCTCTAATACTTACCAAACCGCGACCTTCAACGTTTAGAGGCCTAGATTCAAGACGAATCACGTGAGGTTTGTTTAACTGAAGCTCAGCAGAGTCTTCAATTGTGATAATTCTTTCGCTCGGAGGAATGAAAGACGCCATAACATTTAGAGTTGTAGTCTTACCGGAGCCGGTTCCTCCACTGATAACAACATTCAGTTTTCCTTGGATGCAGGATTCCAGGAAGTGAGCCGCTTCCTGGGTAATTGTTTCATTAGCAATCAGATCCTGAATTGAAAGTGCCTCATTGGCAAATTTTCGAATGGTAAGCGAGCTGCCATCAAGCGCAATCGGTGCAATTACCGCGTTCACGCGACTGCCGTCTGGAAGGCGAGCGTCAACCATGGGGCTTGATTCATCAATTCTTCGGCCAACTCTTGAAACGATTCTTTCGATTGTTGACCTCAGATGCTCTTCGTCATGAAATTCGATACCGGCGGGAAATATCTTTCCGTCTCTTTCGATGAAAACCTGATTGAACCTGTTGACCATAATCTCGGTGACGCTAGGGTCACGCAGGAACGGCTCAATCGGGCCATTTCCAATTAGATCGTCGACGAGACCCTGAACTAGGTCGGCACGATTTATTTTTGGAAGTGAGTGGTTTCCGTTGTCGATAACAAACGCGACGGCCTCGACAACCTTGTTTTCAAGATCCCGCCTGCTTTGGCGAGAGTCATTCATCAGCGAACCAAACTGAATAGCAAGCTGCTGGACTACCTGGTTACGCAGGGTCTTCAGCTCGTTTTCGCCCTCGGAATCGCCTTCTACGCTGCCAACTTGGCCCAAATTAGAGGAACTGGAATACAGCTTCCCTTTGGCGCTGCCGCCACCGAGTCTCTCTGAAATTGTCATGCCGTTGCCGCCTGTCCGCTTTGCGCTGGATGGATTGCTTTGCCGGCAATTGTGTTTATTGCCTTGGAGGCTTTGCTTCGTGGGAACCCGTAAACCACCGGGATTCCTGAGTTTGCGGTTTTCAAAATTTCTTTTGATTCGCCTATAAAAGTGATGTCCTTGATGCCAGTGAGGTTCACAATCAGCTCTCGAATTTCTGATTCGAGTACCCCAGACTTTGAGGAGAATCGATTAACCAGAATTCGACATTTTGAAACGCTCAGGCCGATTTTCTTGAGGGTGTCAAAGGCCAGCGCCAGGTTTTTCAAACTTGGCGAATCTGAGGTTGTCACAAAGTAATAGGTGTCAGCCAAATCGAAAGCCTGCAAAATTACGTCGGTAAACGCTGGCGGGGAGTCAATGATTAGGAAGTCGTAGACCTGTCGTAGATTCTCAATCAAATCTTTAGCAAGCAGTGCACTGATTTCCTCTGCGTAAAGCGGAGTGAGTGGCGCAAGCACTACGTCGAAATTTGGTTTGTAATTTGTGATCAGAGAAGTTGCGTGTTCGATGCTTCGCAGACGCCCTTCGGGTAAGGCGTCACTAATTGATTTCGAATGATCCAGACCTAGGGCGACACCGATGTCACCAAATTGCAGATCAAAGTCAATCAGACAAACTCTTTTATTTAGGTTTCGAGCCAAGGCTGATGCCATGTTCGTAGCCAACGATGTTTTGCCTACGCCACCCTTAGCCGAGTAGACAAGCAGAACTTTTGCCATCTCATCTAATTCATCGGCATCACCGGAATTAGTTCGGCGAATTTCCTTGGTTATCAGGATTGATTGTTGGCACGCCCTTGCAAGCCCAGCTCCGTCAGCTTGCAAAATTACATTTGAAATTCCAGCGGACATTGCCTGACGCATTTGCGACATCTCGAGTCGAACCCTTATCAGGATGACCATTAGGAACGGGTGGCTGATTCGAAGTTTTTCAGAGACAATCAAAGCGTCGTTGAAGTCAACGTCTTCGGCAATGACAAGTATTTCCTCTGTGGTTGCTTTACCAAGAAGTCGAATTAACTGCGGCGAATTTTTGGCAACCTTGAAGTTAATGCCGGTTGCATCAACAACGCGCACAGCTATTTCGTTTGAAGAAGTCAGTATGTATGACATTCAAGATCTCCTAGAAACTTGAGATTGATTTAGGAGCGATAGGTACTTCGCCAGGGCGCAATAGAACAAGTTGCATAGAGGCTGTCTTTGCAGCGTGAATAAAGATTCCAGCATCCTCCGCGCTGAGGCTTAGGGTTACCAGTTGAGCGCCGGTTGAATCGGCCTCGGTGGCACCCGAGATTCCAACCAGCACAATTCGCGCACTCGGAATAATCATTTTGGTTTTCTTAGTTGCTGACGCGCTGTTACCAGATTCAAAAGTGGCATAGACGGCAACCGAATCACCTTTGGCAATCAGCCCGGCGACGCTTTCCTCTAGCTTGAAATTGCCTGTAACGGCTACCATTCCTGCTTCTAGGCCGGTAATTGAAGTCAGTGCCGCGTCTTCAATGAACTGGGAGCTCGCAATTATTGTTCCCGGGGTTAGGTCTGTGGAGCTTGGGTTGGTGATGCTTTTGGCCTTATTCGGCCCAATTGCGTCGCTCGGCAGAGCGTCATCGGGGTAGGTTTCAACCTTCACCAACTTGGATGTGATTGCCGACTGCAAGGTTGTGCCACGCTCAATAAGCGATGTCACCACATAAACCTTGGAAGATTTCGCCGTCTGCACCGCCGAGGAATTACCAGAAAATTGGTACGCGAGTGAAGCCGCAAGGATTGCAATCACCGCGGCAAGAACAATTCTGAGAAGTCTACTTTTCATGTTTTCCTAATAGAGCCTTAGTACCGTGATCAGGTCTAGGTTTGGCGTTTGAAACTGGGTTGTTGTGGTTAATGGTTTTGAAACTTGTGAAACTGCTTTTTGAAAAGAGCCGGTAATACAAAACTGATTGCTTGGGCAACCGTTAGCTAGCCACCAAGCAGCACTTGGTGTGGTGGAGCTACCAACTTTTAACTTGTAACCGGTGAGTTTAAAAGCGGTGAATGCGCGAACTACAAATGAGTAACTACCAACCCCGTTGGTAAGTGGAGGCCCAACAGTCGGTACGTAAATGGTCTTATTCAGCAGTCGATCTAAATTCGTCTTGACCATTGCCACGCCGCACAAATCAGTTTTTTCATTTGGTTCGCGATTCAGCGTAAGTCCCACGTCTAGAGTCGCGGTGCTGGCGCCAGGGCAGTAGGTACTTCTATCTGCAGTGCCAAGTGATGCAAGGGTGAAGCCGCTGATAGATGTTTCTGTTTTTGTTCCCGAAATCGTGTCGACTACACAGGAATTACCTTTTTCCTTTGACGGATCAATGCTCACCAAAACAGTAGCGACGCCAATCGCTGCAGTTCGGCAACTCGGTAGAACTAGAGGTAATGCAACCTGGGTGATTGCCGCAACACTTCCAAAAACTGCGGCCTGGGCGCAACCTGTAGTCGAGTATCCATGTGCAAATGCCGGAAACCATGAAAGCACTTTGTAGGGCTCTGCTTGACCCGGGGTCAAGGTGGTTTTGCCGGTACGCACGCGAATGAAACTATTCGCGTACTCGATTGGTATCGCCTGACAATTGATGGTTTTATCTTCTAAAGTCGCGCAGGTCTCACCACCGTTGCTTCGATTGATTAGGGTTCCGCAAGCTTCCAAGACTGAAGTTCCTTCGGTGCTCGAAGCCGCAGCACGTACCTGATCAATGTGGTTTATTGCTGCTTGCCCGGTTGCGCAGTTAGCCGTGTAATTGGCAAGGCAATCGCGACCTAGAATCTCCACCGAATAATCCGCAACGGTTTGTTGTGCTCGTCGCTCGAAAAGCATGGTGCCACCATCAACAACCAGACCGAGAAGCGCAGTCACTAATCCCGTGCCAATTAGTGCAACAAGAATTACTCCGGCAAAACCATCGGTGTTTTTTAGGCCGCGCATACGGCCTCGCTAGAAATGGTTATGTTGGTCATAGCTCCCGACCACCCACTTGTATCAGCCCCATAAAGAAAGCCGAGGGGAGTTAACCAAACAAAATCAAGATCGATGCCAACCTTGATTAGGTTTGCAGTCGTTGAGGGCGTCGGGGGGCAGGTCAAGTTACTTTGAACTCTGGCTTTAGCTAGGCTGTCGCCAGCTGCAAATTGAGGAACAGCCCCGAGTGAATTTTCGATCAGAGCCGCAACGTAAGATGGGCTTTCTTTAAGGGCAACGGCCCTGGCTGCTTCCGCGGTGGCCTGCTTCATAGTCAAAGCTGTGAAGTAGTAACGCCCAAAATCTGCAACAGAAAGAGCCAAGACAAGCAGAATCGGTATAACTATCGCGGCTTCGACGGCCACCGCCCCGGTGTTTCCTTTTCTAAAGGTGGAGAGCATCAGCCTCAAGTGCTTCATGCGCCCCTCTTTAATTAGGTTTTTGTGCTGGGAGGCTCGGTTACTGGGGAAGTCTTGTTGAAACACTGGTGAATAGGCCGGTAATTGCTGGGCCTAGCAAGATTGCGCCAGCAATAACCGCAATAGCGATTAGGCCAATCAAGATTGCATACTCAACGGCTGATGCACCTGAAGGTGAGCTCATCAAGTTGGAAAACTTTGCTTTCAGATTCTGAAACATTTCGACTCCTTGGTATTGAGAATTCTTCGATCGATTCCGAGTCTCAACCCAAACGCAAGGTGATCCCTAGAGATGTAAAAGCGTGTCGAATACTCTGTACGTACTGATTTCGTACAATTCTGAATACGCGATTTAGCGAGCTTTGTGTTGGACCGTAGATTTGAGTTACATCAATCTGAGAAGGTGCCGAGAATGGCTAGATCAACTAGACGCAGTCTGACTACCGGTATTGCAATTGCCCTTAGCATCCCATTGGCCATCTTCGGCCAGAACCTTGGCGCACAAGCTGCCGGCGGTGCATCCGATGATTACATCGTCACTCTAAAGACTTCGGCTAATACAGTTGTTGAAGCTCGCGATTACGAGGGCGCACGCGGAGTTGTGCGCAACACCTTTACCTACAGCGGCAAATTCAAGGGAATGACCGTTCGAGCCAACTCATTTGAATTGGCACGTTTGCGCATGGACCCAAACGTACTTTCCATCGAGAAAGATGCAGTCGTCACTGCTCAGGTAACCCAGCCAAACCCAACCTGGGGAATCGATCGAATTGATCAGGCAGACCTACCTTTGGACAACTCGTACTCCTACACCACATCGGGTTCAGGAGTAAAGGTCTTCGTAGTTGACACCGGCGTGCTCGCTACTCACGCTCAGTTGGCGGGCCGCGTTGATGCGGGGTTCACCGTAATCAATGATGGTCGCGGAACCTCAGACGGAAATGGCCACGGTACCCACGTCTCTGGCACAATTGCCGGCACAACATATGGTGTTGCGAAGTCGGCAAGAATTGTGCCCGTTCGTGTACTAGATAGCACCGGTGCAGGAAGCACCTCGGGAGTAATTTCAGGACTTAACTGGGTAAGCACGCAGATTTCACAAGGTGTAACTCGCGCCGTTGTTAACATGAGCCTTGGCGGTGGTTTCAGCGCTGCAATGAACGCGGCGGTTGAGGCACTAGTTACTAAGGGTGTGACTGTTGTGGTTGCCGCTGGAAATTCAACTGCAGACGCCTGCCTGTCTTCACCTTCTTCTGCTCCAAACGTTTTGACCATCGGTGCTACAGACAACACCGATAATTTCGCAAGCTACAGCAACTTTGGTAACTGCGTTGACCTTTTGGCTCCTGGTACAGGCATTACCTCGGCTTGGAATACCTCAACCACTGCTATTGCAACCATTAGCGGTACCTCGATGGCAACCCCGCACGTGGTTGGAGCCGCAGCCCTTCTTCTTGAGGCTTCTTATAGAACTCCTGCGCAGATCAGCTCTGCCCTGAAGGGCTCAGCTATACCGGGCACAATCAGCTCAGTTCCCGCAGCCACTCCAAACAGTTTCTTATACAGCGGTCCGGCTAATCCGGTAATTATCCCGGCGATTAGCCCAGCCACCCAGATAATTACTGGAACCGTTGGCAGGGCGCTGGCAACCCCTGCACTCACTTCCACCAACTTTGCTTCGGCGGTAACTTACTCCGTTGCATCAGGATCGCTTCCTGCTGGGCTGGCATTGAACGCAACTACCGGTTCAGTATCGGGCACTCCGCTTTCAGTTCAAGCTGCCACCACCGTTGTAATTCGTGGCTCGGCTAACGCTGGTGCTCAAACCGCAACGACATCAGTGACTATCGGTGTTGTCGCAGCTCCGGTTGGCGTTGTGCCAGGAACCCCAACGAACGTTGTAGCCACTGCAGCAACTAGAGGCGCAAACCTAACTTGGGTGCCAGGCAATGCGAACGGCGGAACGACAGTCACCCAAACCGTTCGTGTTTACTCGGGAACCTCAACCGTGCCGCTCGCAACTTTGGTGCTCACGAATTCAACTGCAGCAACGAGAAGTGCAACGGTTGCCGGGCTTACCAGTAGGTCAATTTACCGTTTCACAATTTCGATGACTTCTGAGTTTGGTAGCTCGGCTATCTCTGCGTTTAGCAACACGATTACCGCGCGCTAATTGCAGTCAATTGGTTTAGTTTTCAAAAGTTTTTCTTCGTTCAATAGACGGACTACTTTCGTACTTTAGAAGTACTTCAAACGTGCAATTCCCTAGGCAGCAATATCGACAACTGATTCGATAGAACTCAATGTAATTTTTGACATTACTTTTTGTTCCGGGGAGTCAACATGAAAAAAATCGAAATTCTAGCCTTGGCTGTTTCTGCCGCCTTAGTTGTGACAGGAACCGTTATCTTGGCTCCCTCAACAGCCGGATCCAATAACGAGGACGTGCGTGAGTACGCGCAACCAAACATCCAGGCAATCTCAACCAGCGCGGTAACTCGCGACTTCGTAAACATGGGTCAATACAAGACTCCTGTGTCGGTGGATGTTGTGCCAGGAGTGCTGGACATTCAAGTCCAGTTCTATGTGCGTAAGAAAGATCTTCCGGAGACAACCCGTTCTGTGTCACTAAACCCAACGATCACCCTTAGAAATAAGCTGACACCGGTTAGCGTTCCTTACGATTACCAGGGCAATATCATTCACGGTGACTTCACCGAAATTGCAGCTTTTGGCTACGGCGCTCCTCAGACATTCACTGTTTCCGATGTAATCGACAACCTTGACTGCGGTACCACCTACCAAGTTAAGTTCGAGGCATTCCAAGTACTCTCGGGTATTTCAAACACGGTTGTTCGAAACCCAGATGATGAAGAGTCTGCCTACGACACAGACTTAGACGGTATTCCAGACGAATATGATGCAGATTCGATTCCAAACATCGATGAGTACGCAAATAGCTACGACGAAGAGCACGGTTGGTTTGACCCAGCCTCGTTCTACAACATTGGTGACTGGACCGATCTACCAACCACACAGGTTTGTGATATTTATGGTGGCGGCGGCGGTGGCGGCGGCGGCGGTGGTGGCGCACCAGCAACTCCAAGCCCATCACCAAGCCCTTCACCAACCCCAACCCCGACACCAACCCCTACTGACCCGGCTCCAGCTGCGGTTCAGGGCAGTGTGTACTTTGGTGGTGACTCGGCTGTCTTGACCAGAGATGCTTTCACAAGAATTTCAAGCCTGTACTCAAAAATTCCTTCGAATGCTGTGAACATCAAGATCACATTCAAGGGCTTTGTTTCGCCTACCAAGGTGACGAACTATGACAGAAAGCTTGCGGCAGCTCGAGTGAGAAACGTGAAAGCTCAGTTGCTAAAGCGTGGAATTGTCGCTCAGGTTTCTATCCCGACCCTTGCAGTGGATAAAAAATCCACGGCAACAAAGGCCCGTCGCGTTGACGTCATAGTCACCTACGACATTCCAAACAACTAGTAATTCCCCAACTTAAGGTAAAAAATTGAAGCTATTTTTGAAATCTTTCAAGCTAAAGAAGTCTGCATCTATCGTGACTTCAATCGCGCTGTTGGCAGGATTTGCATCGTTTGTCACTCCAGCAGCTAGTGCTGCTCCAGTAGGTGCGGGATTCGTAGTATCTGAATCTGACTTGGCCTACATCCTTGATCAAATCAAGATCGCAGAAGCCCACGCGGCTACCCTGAATCCTGATGGGTCTGTCAAGCCTGGAACGAATCCTTACCAGCCAGTTGGTGCGACAGCAACTGACATTCCAAACAATCAACTTGCGCTTGGTCTTCGTCAAATCGATGGCCGAAACAACAACCTAACCACCGGTTTTTCATCATGGAATGGTTTTGAGTATGTTGCTGGCGGAACCGTTGGAAAGTCAACCTGGGGAAGCGCGGGCCAGCCGTTCAAGCGAACCACTCCTGTTTCGTATAAGGGTCTATTTGGAACTGGCGGTACCCGAGCAGATGCCGGTCACATTACCGATAATGAAATTCGTACAATCAGTAACTTGATCGCGGATCAGTCTTCAACTAACCCAGCCGCCACTGCAGCGGCTAACAAGGCAAACTCGGGTGCCGAAGAGGGCCTTGTTTCTAAAGGTACAAACAGTTATGTAATTCCGAACGTTGCCGTGAACGCTGGAGTCAACGCACCGAACAACGGAATTTTCTCCCTTTTCGGTCAGTTCTTTGACCACGGCTTGGACCTTGTTGGCAAGTCTTCAACTCAAAAAATCAAGGTTTGCTTGAAGAGCGATGACCCACTAGTTGTGTCTGGCGCAGCAACCGCCGGACAGTGCATGAGTACTGGTCGTTCGATTCTGAACGGCGCTAACGATGGTACAAACTCGACAACCCCATGGGTAGACCAGAACCAGACCTACTCTTCTCACCCATCGAAGCAAGTTTTCCTTCGCGAGTACGACTTCTCTGGAGCTACTCCAAAGGTGACTGGAAAACTTCTGGGTGATTCAGACGGAAACATCGGGACCTGGGCACAAACCAAAGCTCAGGCTCTTCAGCTTGGCATCGAACTGCGCGATTCAGATATCACTGCAGTTCCTTTGGTTGTCACAAATGAGTACGGCCGCTTCCTGCCAGGTCCAAACGGTAACCCTCAGCTTGTCAAAGATGACGGAACTTTTATTGAGGGCACACTTGCTGCACCGGTAAACACCGATGGAATTCGCAAGACCAACCAGGCTTTCCTAGACGACATCAATCCTTATGCGTTTCCATACACTGGCGTTCCTGCCGATGAGGACAATGTAATTACTGTCCAGGATCCAAACTCACCACCACCAAGCGTTTATGACGACGAACTCCTTGACGCGCACTTCATCACAGGCGATGGCCGTGGAAATGAAAACATTGGTTTGACTGCAATTCACACCATTTTCCACTCAGAGCACGATCGACTTGTAGATGACATCAAAAACACCATCACACTTTTGTCAGATGCAAGCCCGGTAAAGCAGGCTCTCTTAGCCGGATTCGGCTCCGATGCAGCAGGTTGGAACGGAGAACGTCTATTCCAGGCCGCGAAGTTCGTGAACGAAATGGAGTACCAGCACATCGTATTTGGTGAGTTCGCACGATCAGTGCAGCCAGCCATCACTCCTTTCGCTGCGTATGACCCAACCCTTGACCCAACCATCACAGAAGAGTTTGCTAACGCTGCGTACCGATACGGTCACTCACAGCTAAACGCTGACATTCTTAGAACCGATGCGCAGGGCAATAATGAAACCATTTCACTTTTTGATGGCTTCCTAAGTCCAGATAAGTTCAACGCAACTAATCAAGTTACTCGACTCAACGCGGGTGAATCTGCCGGCCTAGTCTTCAGAGGCATGGCAAAGCAGACTGGCAACTCTATTGATGAGTTTGTAACCAGCACGTTGAGAAATACCCTGCTTGGCTCACCGCTTGACCTCGCGACTCTTAACATCGCGCGTTCTCGCGACACTGGCCTTGCGTCACTCAATGAGGCACGAGCCGCATACAAATTGAGCACTTACAAGTCTTGGTTTGACTTTGGTCAGCACCTGCAGACCATTGAATCACTGCCAAACTTCATTGCCGCCTATGGAAACCTGCCAGAAATTAAGGCCGAGCCTTCTATCGCTGGCAAGAGAGCACTTGGTGAATGGGTTGTTAACTGTGCAACTAGCGAAGCCAACTGTTCAACAGCTGCCGTTATCGCAGCAAGCACCGTTGTTGATTTCTCAGATGTGAATCTGACCCCGGCCTATGCTGCGGATTTCTTCAACGCAAGAAATGGTTCAACCGCTCAAAACACAGGTCTAAATGACATTGATCTTTGGATGGGTGGCCTTGCTGAAAAGCACCAGACCCGTGCGCCAGGAGCAAGCCAATTGGGCTCAACCCTTGACTACATCTTCAAGACCCAGTTGGAAAACTTGCAGGGCAGCGACCGTTTCTACTACCTAGGTAGAACTGCGGGAATGCAATTGGCCGGCCAGCTTGAGACCAACTTCTTCTCGGAACTAGTTATGAGAAACACCGATGTTTCAGGACTTCCGGCAAATGCTTTTGCGGTTGCCTCTAACACCATTGACCTCAACCAGTCGTGTGAGTCTCAGGTTCAGGCAGTGAGTTCTTCACAGGTTCAGCGAGACACCCCTGGAACACTAACCTGCCAGACAAGCGCTTGGGTTTACCGCGGTAACCAGCACTTAGTTTGGGATGGAACTACCGGAGACGACGTAATCTACTCAGGTGGTGGAAACGACACACTAATCGGTGGTGCAGGCAGCGATCACCTTTATGGAAACTTTGGCGACGACTTCCTTTACGGTGGCCAGGGCAATGACTTCTTATACGACGACGGTGGAATTGATATTTACATCGGCGGATCGGGCGACGACTACTTTGAGGGTGGCGCTGGTGGCGATACCTTCAACGGCGGCGCAGGCGATGACTTCGTATTCGCTGGCTATGACGCAACTGTGACTCTTGCCGGTGAAGGAAATGACTATGTGTACGGCGGTACCGGTGCAGACGGTATTTCCGGTGACGAAGGCAATGACTGGCTAGATGGTGGCGGCACTGCCGATGGAATCATCGGTGACTTGCTCGCACCATTCGTTGGATTCATTTCAAGCTTCCCTGGCGACAACGTCATGATCGGTGGCGCTGGTCCGGATTCAACCACCGGTGGCGATGGAACAGACGTGAACCTAAGCGGTGAAGGCACAGACCTTTACACCGGTGGTTTCGGCTTCGACTGGGAAACCTCTTACGTTCGTGGAGATAGCTCGAGTAAATCATTCGATCTAGGTCTAGCTGTTCCTGTTGCCGGTTCATTCGGACTCGAGGACACATTCCTTGATGTTGAAGGTGGTTCTGGTGGTGACGGAAACGACATCATTATCGGTGACCTACGTACCGTATTGCTCTCAATCACTCCTCCGTTCACTGACGGCCTCTTGGCTAGTGAAGTTGATAAGATCACAAACCTACGCGCCTTGGTTAACAAGGGTGGAAACAACACCAGCGAATGGTTGAATGGAAACATTCTTCTTGGTGGAAACGGCAGCGACCGACTTACCGGACACATGGGTGACGATCGCATCGATGGCGACGCTTACCTAGAGGTTGGCCTTTCAATTCCAGCAGCAAGTGTGACCGGTTCAACTGCCGGCTTCTATGCTGATCCGGATAACGCTGACCGACTGATGACCCAAGACATTTCATTGCTGCAGCCACTGGTTGCGAGCGGAGATCTACTTACTGCAGACATCATGCAGATCAAGGTAATCCGCGCCGGTGATGGAACTACTGGAATCGACACCGCGGTATTCGCGGGTCCACAGGCTGATTACACAATCACCTACAACCGCGATGGCAGCATCACAGTTGTAGACAACATTGTTAGCCGAGATGGAACCGATACCCTAACTGGCATTGAAGTTCTTGATTTTGCAGGTGCTTTGGTTAATGTTGCCCTTCCGACAGTCACCGCGACCGGTGTAACCGGTGGTGCGAAGGTCACCTGGACAGCACCGCTAACTGCTAACCGTCAACCGGTGGTTTCATACACCGTTCGTGCCTACACAGCTCTGACTGGCGGATCGCTAGTTGGAACCAGCTGTACGGTCTTGGCTCCGCGCAACTGTGTAATTACTGGTCTCGATAACGGAACTACCTACTACGTTGAGGTAACGACAACTACCGCTTTCGGCACCAACACAACCGCTCGTGTATCAGTTCTGCCAAGAATTGTTCCTGAAGCACCAACGAATGTATCTTCAAGTTCTGTGGCAGCTACTTCTGCGACAATCACTTGGGATCCATCAGTTGTGCCAACCGACGGCCCGACAGTAACTGGTTACACAGTGACCTTTGTGCCGGCAATCGGCGGCGCGGCTCAGTGCGTAAATATTGATGCACTGACCTGTTCAGTTACCCGTCTGGTTGCAAACACCAGGTACACGGCTACAGTGGTTGCGAACAGCGCTTCTGGTTCAAGTTTGGATTCAGCGGTGGTTGAGGTATTGACTCCTCCATCGGTTGCTCCAACAGCACCTAGAAACCTCGCTGTGACAATCAACGGATCAAGTGCAACCCTGAATTGGCGAGCACCAAACGCTAACGGTGGCGGTGCAGTTGCGCCAACCTACGATGTTTCCGTTGTAAGCACTGCACCTACTGCACCTACATTCACTTGTAGCGCTTTGAGTGTGACAACTTGTGCGGTCGCGGATCTGACTGCTGGTTACAGCTACACATTCACTGTGACAGCAACTAACAGCGTTGGTACTGGCCCGGCAGCAACTAGAACCGTGACAGTTGTGACTGGTCCGCCAAGTTCAATTGACTTGGCACCGGTTGTAACTCGAACCAGTAACACGAGAATTAGAGTTACTTGGACCGCGCCACCTGCAATCGGAAACCCGGCAACCGCGTACATTGTCACGGTCACACCGGCTCCGACAATTGCAAACCCAACGCCTGCAGTCATCACGGGACGAGTGACTTCAAGCTCACTTACACCGTCAACCACAGTGCGCGTTACTGGCACTGGAACCGTGACGGTAACTCCGCTGAACTCAGCAAGCGTGCTGCCTTACACAGGCACATCACCTGCGGGTACCTACTAAAGAATTCGGTGGTCGCGAAGTGCCCCCAGCCTTCGTGACCACCGAACACTAGGAAAAATTCATGCAGAAGTTTTGGTTGTTTGCCGGCGTAGCCTCGTTGTTCCTGGTGCCAGCATTGCTATCAGTGCCTATTGCCGCGAAGTCGGACCAAACATATTGGATTCTCTACGTGGTCTTTAGATCGGGAAATCCAAACGTTTTTGATGCGCCGGTTGAGTGGTTTTTTTGGGCAGAGATCTTGCTTCCTATCGCTTTGGCAGCGCTTTGCTTTAGAAAAGCCTCAGTCAATAAATAGTTGAGAGTATTGCCTAGTGAATAACTAGACGCTCTAGCGCGATGCGCCTGGCTTCGGCTCTGTTCTTCACTCCCAGCGCACGGAAAAGCCTTACCGTCTCTTGCTTAATGCTTGATTCACTAAGGTGAAGTTGTTCGGCTATCTGTGCGTTCGATAGCTCGTCGCGCATGCCCCCCAAAACCACTAGTTGACGCTTGCTAAGTACGAGCTCTGGTGCAGGAGCCTGATGTGCTCTGGCAGCAAATTCATCGGCTGCTCGTTGGTCACGGTTGGCAAACCTGTTGAGTGCCGCAATTCCAGTCAAATTGAAAAGTCCCTGGTAAACCTCTCCAAGAATTTCTTCGCTGTACGGCTTGGCAAATTCCAAACCCAGGCAGCCAACTGGAACCTTCGAGTCTAGGAACGGGATAACCACGTGGTACGAGCGAGAACCGGAGTCATTTGAACTCTCTGACTCAAAACCCATGGACTTCTTATTTCGAATGGTTTGGGCCGCAGGGGAGTCTGACCACACCGATGACTCCAGCTCGCTGGTTTGGCGATCGCCGTAGCCATAGGCGCCAAGCACTTGAATCCTTGAGTTATCGCCCAGGTAAAGTAGGTGGGCGGCAAAGGCCTGATCTTGAATTAGTAGCCCGTGGACCAGGTTCTTGCAAAAGGCATTTGGGTTGCTTGCTGCGTTCAACGCAAGGATAAGTTCCTCGAGAATTCGATTCTTATCTATTGGCAAGTGGAACCTATCTGTCGAGAGTGATTCGAATGCCCCCCCCACAGGGAAAATCCAACTTCGTGCTACAGATAGAACTTATTCTTAAATGTGCCATTTATGTTCGGATAACCGTACATAAAAAGTACAAAACGGCGCTTTTTCTTCACAATCGCTTTGCGAATTCTTTGCGAAAATCTTAATTTCAAAAAATCAATATTTTGCAAGCTCTTCGACGTTTGTGAAACGACGAACCGAACCGTCAGAGCTTGCTTCAATTACGAAACTTGGCGCACCCACAGTTGTCTTGAATTCCAAAGACAGAACATCGGTGCCGCTCTTCCATTCAAGACGCATGGTATCGGCATCGATGATGCCCCAGCTAAATTCACCTTCAAATGCTGCGTGCTTGCGCACACGGGCCAGCGCAATGATTGCCTGAGTCACCGGTTGCTGCAACGCAGTTTGAATTTCTGCTGGAGTGAAATTGTGACGGTTGGTGTCACGGCCCTGTCCGGAACGAGCAAACAAATCTCGATCATCCATGCCGTTAAACAAACCTACGTAGTAAACCTGTGGTTCACCAGGCAAGAAGAATTGCACAGCGCGCATGATTACGTAACCGGTGTCGTTTTTGACAATGTTTGGCAGCGTGGCGTTGATCTGGTGTGGCAATGTGAACCACTGCGGCACAACCGATGCAATTGCCGAGTGGCCATCGGTGTGCTTTTCAGCCACCGCAAAAATATTTGCCATCTCGTCTTGAGTAATCAAACCCGGGCGATCGCCGATTGGTCCACCATCAATCACGCCGTAGCCGTCGTGGGTGTCAAGCACGTTCAAGCAGTTGTTGGGGCGAATCTTGAACCAGTCGCCAAGGCGATCGACGGTGCCGGTAAACAATGAGTGCAACAGCAGCGGCGCGGTCTGGAAGTCGTAAATCAAATCAACCAGCGGGGCGATATCTAGCTGCTGTGTGTAGTGCGCGTGCACCTCAACCAGAACGCGCATGTCGTAAGAGTGAATCAATTCTGAAATTTCTTTGACGAACTCAAGGGTCTCAGCGGTCATGAACGAGTCAGTACCCGGAGTCTTTACCGCGTAGCCGACCGCATCAAGGCGCACTACCTTTACGCCGCCAGACTTTAGGGCCTCAAGAATTCGAACCAGGTACGCCTTGCCGGCATCGTGCTTGATGTCGATATCAACTTGCGAAGGCATGAAGGTTGTCCAAACCAAACGTCGCTTGCCACCAACCTCGTAAGCGGTGAATGGCATGCCCGGGCGCGGGCGGTAGAAAGAGGTAATGCCCTCTTCAGTTCCGCCATCAGGAAAGACCACGTCAAAGGTTAGGAACATGCCGTCGTATTCAGACTTTTCGCCCTTTTCCTGCCAGTCCTTGAATTCAGGGGATAGGTAAGAGGCGTGGTTGACGATTAGGTCGGCGGTTAGCTCGTGAGTCTGAGATATGCGCTTGAAGTCTGTCCAGTCGCCAAGGCGAGGGTCAACGATGGTGTGGTCGATCGGGTCAAAGCCAGCATCGTCACCGTCATATGGGTGAAAGAAAGGCAGCACGTGAATGCCATCGAAGGCGGCCAAGGGCCCGGCCAGCAGCTTTTCAATTTCGCCCAGGTTTCCGCCCACGCGCTCGGCGTAGACCAGGATGCTGGTACCAGACATGGTGAACCTCTTTATATAGCCAGGGCGCCACAAAAGGCGCAAAACTCATCGATTTATCAAGGCTAACCCTAAAAATGTAAGCGTTTACAGCCTTTAGCCAATTGTTATATATGGGGCTTTCCTTAGACTTGATACATGTCTGATCTAATCCAAGTTCGCCCTAAAACAGAGGGCTGGAAGCAAAAACTTGGCCCAGACGGCAAGCCCCTGCTCATGTTCGCCGAGCCAAAGCGCGGCAAGCCCCCAATTCACCTGGTTGACCTAACCGCCGAAGAGCGCGCCGAGCGCCTCAAAGAGGCCGGGGTCCAGGCCTTCCGCGCCAAGCAGATTGCCACCCACTACTTCACCCACTACACCTCCAACCCCGATGAAATGACCGACCTGCCAGCCGCCGGCCGCGCCGAGCTAGTGGGTTCACTGCTTCCGCCGCTGTTGACCGAGGTCAAGCGCCTGCAAACCGATAACGGCGACACCATAAAGTTTCTCTGGCGCCTATTCGATGGCGCGCTGGTCGAATCGGTGTTGATGCGCTACACCGGCCGAATCACCCTGTGCATTTCAAGCCAGGCGGGCTGTGGAATGAACTGCCCGTTCTGCGCAACCGGCCAGGCGGGCTTGACTCGCAACATGTCAGCCGGTGAAATCATTGACCAGATTGTGCGAGCCAACGCCGTAATTGCCGCGGGCGAATTGGGCGGGTCAAAAGCCAAGATGAAGGATGCGCCAGAACGCGTGACCAACATCGTTTTCATGGGCATGGGTGAACCGCTGGCAAATTATGATCGCGTGATGAAGGCCGTGCGAACCATGGTTGCGCCGCAGCCTGAAG
>ERZ650308.511-NODE-511-length-20960-cov-8.924037_pt1 | contig 20960 bp, 32 predicted proteins | sample MGYA00376244_ERZ650308 | MGnify/ENA primary metagenome ERZ650308 (study PRJEB26733, sample SAMN07839295) | wastewater metagenome | biome: small river; feature: stream; material: water | place: USA: North Carolina | collected 2016-04-26 ... | reverse complement strand
TGGTGGAGCTATTGACCCTCGCAAGGTAAACAAGCCTGCGACCGGTCACTTTGACAAGGCAGGCGTAACCCCTCGCCGTCACGTTACTGAGGTTCGCACCCCCGACGCTTCTTCTTACAGCGTTGGCCAGGAACTCACCGTTGACTCCACCTTCGAAGCCGGCCAGAAGGTCGACGTCATGGGTACGAGCAAGGGTAAGGGCTTCGCCGGTGTTATGAAGCGTCACAACTTCAAGGGTGTTTCCGCATCTCACGGTGCACACCGTAACCACCGTAAGCCCGGTTCTATCGGTGCTTCTTCGACCCCCAGCCGCGTCTTCAAGGGCATGCGCATGGCCGGTCGTATGGGTGGAGAGCGCGTTACCGTGCTCAACCTCAAGGTTCACGCAGTAGACGCAGAGAAGGGCCTCTTGCTCGTCAAGGGCGCTGTTCCCGGTGCACGTGGCCGCCTCGTATTCGTTCGCAACGCAGTGAAGGGGGCGTAGTCCATGGCTACCGTTACCACTCTCGACGTCGTTGACCTCAAGGGCAAGAAGGCTGGCTCTGTAGAGCTTCCTGCTGAACTCTTTGACGTCACCGTTAACGTCCCACTGATCCACCAGGTTGTTGTAGCTCAGCTTGCTGCTGCCCGTCAGGGTACGCACAAGGTCAAGAGCCGCGGCGAAGTTTCTGGTGCAGGTCGCAAGCCTTTCAAGCAGAAGGGAACCGGTCGCGCTCGTCAGGGTTCGATCCGTGCTCCTCACATGACTGGTGGTGGAATCGTCCACGGACCAACCCCACGTAGCTATGCACAGCGCACCCCCAAGAAGATGATTGCTGCAGCTCTGCTCGGTGCTCTCTCTGACCGCGCACGTGGTGGACGTCTCCACGCCGTGACCGCATTCGGTGAGAACGCACCTTCGACCAAGGTTGCATCTGACTTCTTGAACACCATCGCCAAGAGCAAGAACGTACTCATCGTTCTTGAGCGCAACGATGAGCTTTCGCTCAAGAGCGTTCGCAACCTGCCTAACGTTCACGTTCTGAACTCAGACCAGCTGAACGCTTACGACGTGCTCGTCTCTGACGACATCGTGTTCACTCAGGAAGCAATCACTTCCTTCGTGAACAGCAAGAAGAAGGATGAGGTCAAGTAATGACTCTCGACGTGTGGAACAAGGACCCTCGCGATGTCATCATCGCTCCGGTCGTTTCGGAAAAGAGCTACGGCCTGATCGACGAAGGTAAGTACACCTTCCTCGTAGACCCTCGCTCGAACAAGACCGAAATCAAGCTCGCTATCGAGAAGATCTTCTCGGTTGAGGTTGCTTCGATCAACACCCTGAACCGTCAGGGCAAGACCCGCCGTACCAAGTTTGGCCAGGGCAAGCGCAAGGACACCAAGCGCGCCATTGTCACTCTGAAGTCCGGTTCCATCGACATCTTTACGGCCGTTGGCTAAGCGGAACGGATAAAGAGGACTAATCATGGCTATTCGTAAGTACAAGCCCACAACCCCGGGCCGTCGTGGCTCGAGCGTTGCGGACTTCGCTGAAATCACTCGTTCGACTCCTGAAAAGTCGTTGCTGCGCCCCCTGTCCAAGACTGGTGGCCGTAACAACCAGGGTCGTATCACTACCCGTCACATCGGTGGTGGCCACAAGCGCCAGTACCGCGTTATCGACTTCCGTCGTAACGACAAGGACGGCGTATTGGCCAAGGTCGCTCACATTGAGTACGACCCCAACCGCACCGCACGTATTGCACTGCTTCACTTCGTTGATGGCACCAAGCGCTACATCTTGGCTCCCAACAAGCTGAACCAGGGTGACTTCGTTGAGTCGGGCGCAAGCGCCGACATCAAGCCAGGTAACAACCTGCCTTTGAAGAACATCCCCACCGGTACCGTCATCCACGCGATCGAGCTCAAGCCCGGTGGCGGAGCAAAGATGGCACGTTCCGCTGGTGCATCTGTTCGTCTCGTTGCTAAGGACGGCCCCTACGCGCAGCTTCGTCTGCCTTCGGGTGAAATCCGCAACGTTGATGCTCGTTGCCGCGCCACCATTGGTGAAGTCGGTAACGCCGAGCAGTCGAACATCAACTGGGGTAAGGCTGGCCGCATGCGTTGGAAGGGCGTCCGCCCAACCGTTCGTGGTGTTGCTATGAACCCAGTCGACCACCCACACGGTGGTGGTGAGGGTAAGACCTCCGGTGGTCGTCACCCTGTCAGCCCCTGGGGTCAGAAGGAAGGCCGTACACGCCGTCCTAACCAGGAAAGCGACAAGCTCATCGTTCGCCGTCGTACCGTCGGCAAGAAGCGCTAGTAGGAGTTACAGAAGATGCCACGCAGTCTTAAGAAGGGCCCCTTCGTTGACGAACACCTGCTCCGCAAGGTTGTTCGCCAGAACGAGGCCAACACAAAGAACGTAATCAAGACCTGGTCGCGTCGATCGATGATCATCCCCGCGATGCTCGGTCACACGATTGCAGTTCACGACGGTCGCAAGCACATTCCTGTGTTCGTTACCGAAACCATGGTCGGTCACAAGCTCGGTGAATTTGCACCGACTCGTACCTTCCGCGGTCACGTGAAGGACGACAAGAAGGGCCGTCGCCGCTAACCGCGGTGACGATAGGAGGAATAGAAATGGTGGAGTCAGTCGCACGCGTGCGTCACATCCGCGTTACCCCTATGAAGGCTCGACGCGTTGTTAACCTGATCCGTGGAAAGCAGGCTCACGAAGCTCTCGCGATTCTGAAGTTCGCACCTCAGACCGCATCCGAGCCCGTATACAAGCTTGTTGCTTCGGCAATCGCTAACGCTCGTGTCAAGGCAGATGCTGCAAACGCATTCCTTGACGAGCAGGACCTGTTCGTCTCGGAGGCTTTTGTCGACGAGGGTGCAACCCTGAAGCGTTTCCGTCCCCGTGCACAGGGTCGCGCATTCAAGATCTTGAAGCGCACCAGCCACATCACTGTCGTACTTGCTACCCCCGATGAACTCGTGGTTGCTGGCAAGGCTGCGAAGAAGGAGGCCAAGTAATGGGCCAGAAAGTAAACCCCTACGGCTTCCGTCTGGGAATCACCACTGACCACGTGTCACGTTGGTTCTCCGACAGCACGAAGAAGGGTCAGCGTTACGCCGACTTCGTGACTGAGGATGTCAAGATCCGTCGCATGCTGAGCGAGACCCTCGACCGTGCAGGTGTTGCACGCATCGAGATCGAGCGCACCCGTGACCGCGTCCGCGTAGACATTCACACTGCCCGTCCCGGCATTGTGATCGGTCGCCGTGGCGCCGAGGCTGAGCGCATCCGCGCTGACCTCGAAAAGCTCACTGGCAAGCAGATCCAGCTCAACATCCTCGAGGTGAAGAACCCCGAGGCTGAGGCTCAGCTGGTAGCTCAGGGTATTGCTGAGCAGCTTGCAGGTCGTGTGGCTTTCCGTCGCGCAATGCGTAAGGGCCTTCAGGGCGCTCAGCGCGCTGGCGCCAAGGGTATTCGTATCCAGGTGTCCGGTCGTCTGGGTGGCGCTGAAATGAGCCGCTCCGAGTTCTACCGTGAAGGTCGTGTGCCACTGCACACCCTCCGCGCGAACATCGACTACGGCTTCTACGAGGCCAAGACCACCTTCGGCCGCATTGGTGTGAAGGTATGGATTTACAAGGGCGACATCACTAACAAGGAACTTGCTCGCGAGCAGGCTAACCAGAAGAGTGTCCGTCCCGAGCGTAGCGACCGTCCCCGTCGCGCCCCACAGGGCGAGAAGGCTCCGGTTGCAGCAGGAGTTGAGGCATAACCATGTTGATTCCACGTCGAGTAAAGCACCGTAAGCAGCACCACCCCGGCCGTTCCGGCCAGGCAACTGGTGGTACCAAGGTGTCGTTCGGTGAGTTCGGTATCCAGGCTCTGACCCCCGCATATGTGACCAACCGTCAGATCGAGTCCGCTCGTATCGCGATGACCCGTCACATCAAGCGTGGTGGAAAGGTTTGGATCAACATCTACCCTGACCGTCCTCTGACCAAGAAGCCAGCTGAAACCCGCATGGGTTCCGGTAAGGGTTCACCAGAGTGGTGGGTAGCTAACGTCAAGCCAGGCCGCGTGCTCTTCGAGCTCAGCGGTGTCAACGAGACCATTGCTCGTGAAGCAATGACTCGTGCAATCCACAAGCTGCCCCTCAAGGCACGCATCATCAAGCGCGAGGAGGGTGACGCATAATGGCTATCGGATCCAAGGAACTCGGTTCCAACGACCTAGACACCTTTGACAACGAGCGTCTCGTAGAAGAGCTCCGTAAGGCGAAGGAAGAGCTGTTCAACCTGCGCTTCCAGTCGGCTACCGGCCAGCTCGAGAGCCACGGACGTCTCCGTGCTGTCAAGCGCGATATCGCACGCATCTACACGGTTCTCCGTGAGCGCGAGCTCGGTATTCGTGCAACGCCTGCTGCAGCAGCTGCTCCAGCAAAGGCTGAGAAGAAGACCAAGGCCGTCAAGGCCGAGACCGCGGAGGAGACCGAATAATGGCTACCGCAAAGGCTAAGAAGGCCGAAGAGACTGAGGCAATCGTTCGCGGTTACCGCAAGGTTCGTCGTGGTTACGTAACCAGCGACAAGATGGACAAGACCATCGTTGTCGAGGTTGAGGACCGCGTTAAGCACCCTCTCTACGGCAAGGTTATTCGCCGCAGCTCGAAGGTTAAGGCTCACGATGAGCTGAACACCGCCGGCATCGGTGACCTGGTTGTTATCAGCGAGACCCGTCCGCTCAGTGCTTCCAAGCGCTGGCGCCTGGTCGAAATCGTCGAGAAGGCTAAGTAGGCCCTCGCCTACTTCGTAAAAGGAGTTAGAAGTGCTTCAGCAAGAATCACGCGTCAAGGTTGCCGACAACACCGGCGCCAAGGAGCTGCTCACGATTCGCGTTCTCGGTGGTTCCGGTCGTCGTTACGCCGGTCTCGGTGACGTCATCGTTGCAACCGTCAAGGACGCAATCCCCGGCGGAAACGTAAAGAAGGGTGACGTCGTCAAGGCAGTCATCGTTCGTACCGTGAAGTCGACCCGTCGTCCCGACGGTTCCTACATCAAGTTCGACGAGAACGCAGCTGTCATCCTCAAGACGGATGGCGAGCCACGCGGTACTCGTATCTTCGGTCCTGTCGGTCGCGAACTCCGCGACAAGAAGTTCATGAAGATCGTTTCATTGGCACCGGAGGTTATCTAGTCATGGCGAACATCAAGAAGGGTGACCTGGTTCAGGTCATCACTGGTCGCACCCAGGCTCGCGGCGGAGACCGTGGCAAGCAGGGCAAGGTAATTGAGGTTCTCACCGAGCGCAACCGCGTCATCGTTGAGGGTGTCAACTACATCACCAAGCACACTCGCGTCGGCCAGACCGACCGTGGTGCAAAGACCGGTGGTATCGAGACCGTTGAGGCTCCGATCCACATTTCCAACGTGGCCATTGTTGACCCCTCGACCAAGAAGCCAACTCGCGTTGGTTACCGCGTTGAGACTGTCACCAAGAACGGCGTGAGCAAGACTGTTCGCGTTCGTTACGCCAAGAAGTCAGGTAAGGACCTGTAATGACGAACACCGCAGTTGCTGGCAAAATCCAGCCACGTCTCAAGGGAAAGTACAAGGACGAAATTCAGAAGGCTCTCGCCACTGAACTCGGCCTGAAGAACGTTCACGAGATCCCAACCCTCACCAAGATCGTGGTGAACATGGGTGTTGGTGAAGCAGCCAAGGATGGCAAGCTCATCGACTTCGCTGTCGCTGACCTCACCGCTATCACTGGCCAGAAGCCTTCTGTTACGAAGGCTCGCAAGTCGATTGCACAGTTCAAGCTGCGTGAAGGACAGCCCATTGGCGCACACGTCACTCTTCGTGGCGACCGCATGTGGGAGTTCCTGGACCGCCTCTTGGCACTGGCCCTTCCTCGTATCCGCGACTTCCGTGGTCTTTCTGACCGCCAGTTCGACGGAAACGGTAACTACACCTTTGGTCTCACCGAGCAGACAATGTTCCACGAGATCAACCAGGACAAGATCGACCGTCCTCGCGGTATGGACATCACTGTTGTGACTACTGCCAAGAACGACGACCAGGGTCGCGCATTGCTGAAGGCATTGGGCTTCCCCTTCAAGTCGGTAGAGACCTCTACCAACTAAGCACCACAGGTCGCACGCCCGTGTAACGGGCTGCGAAACCTGGTGAAAAAAGGATAAACACATGACAATGACAGATCCGGTCGCAGATATGCTGACCAGACTGCGCAACGCGAACTCGGCACACCACGACACCGTGTCCATGCCGAACAGCAAGCTCAAGACGGGTATTGCTGAAATCCTCAAGTCTGAGGGTTACATCGCGAGCTGGGAAGTTGCAGACGCACGCGTCGGCAAGACCCTGACGCTGAACCTCAAGTACAGCGCAGACCGTCACGCTTCTATCGTCGGCATCAAGCGCGTATCGAAGCCTGGTCTTCGCGTATACGCAAAGTCGACTGAAATCCCCAAGGTCCTCGGTGGCCTCGGTATCGCCATTCTGTCCACCTCTAGCGGTCTTCTTACTGACCGTCAGGCTGAGAAGAAGGGCGTAGGTGGGGAAGTCCTCGCCTACGTGTGGTAACCGAGAATGTCACGTATTGGTCGTCTTCCTATTGACATCCCTGGTGGTGTAACCGTGACCATTGAAGGTCAGGACGTTACCACTAAGGGTCCTAAGGGCGAACTGAAGCTCACCATTTCTGCTCCAATCACCGCTGTGATTGAGGAGAACCAGGTAGTTGTTAGCCGTCCCGATGACGAGCGCAACTCGCGTTCGCTGCACGGTCTGACCCGTACCCTCATCGCTAACCAGATTGTTGGCGTAACCCAGGGCTACGAAAAGGGTCTCGAAGTTGTCGGTACCGGTTACCGTGTTGCTTCGAAGGGCGCAGGCGTTGAGTTCGCACTCGGCTACTCGCACCCCATCACCGTGGAGCCTCCTGCAGGCATCACCTTCACTGTTGAGGGCAACAACAAGCTCGTTGTGAGCGGAATCGACAAGCAAGCTGTCGGTGAAGTTGCTGCCAACATTCGTAAGCTGCGCAAGCCAGAGCCTTACAAGGGCAAGGGTGTGCGTTACGCAGGCGAGATCGTTCGCCGCAAGGCTGGAAAGGCTGGTAAGTAGCCATGGCACTCGGAACCCGAGGAAAGTCCAAGTCGGCCGCACGCGACCGCCGTCACGCACGTCTTCGCAAGAAGATCGAAGGAACTGCTGTACGCCCACGTTTGGTCGTTACCCGTTCCGCTCGTCACGTATTCGTTCAGCTCGTAGACGACTCACAGGGTGTCACCGTTGCTTCGGCATCGACCCTCGAGTCCGACATGCGCACGTTCGCTGGCGACAAGACCGCTAAGGCACGCAAGGTTGGCGAACTCGTCGCTGAGCGCGCAAAGAAGGTCGGAATTGAAGCTGTGGTCTTCGACCGCGGTGGAAACAAGTACGCCGGTCGCGTTGCCGCGATCGCCGATGGAGCCCGAGAGGGTGGATTGAGCCTGTGAGCGAGAACACTGTTAACGAAACTGAAGTTGTTGCAGATGCAGCAGCTGTGGAGTCTGTAGTCGCAGACACCGCTAACGAGCCTCGTGAGGCTCGCCGCGGTGGCCGTGAGCGCAACCCCAACAAGGATCGCAACCGCGACCGCGACGCTGAGAAGAGCCAGTTCCTCGAGCGCGTCGTCACCATCAACCGTGTATCCAAGGTCGTCAAGGGTGGTCGTCGCTTTAGCTTCACCGCACTCGTCGTCGTAGGTGACGGTAACGGTATGGTCGGCGTCGGTTACGGCAAGGCTAAGGAAGTACCTCTCGCGATTTCGAAGGGTGTTGAAGAAGCTAAGAAGGCTTTCTTCCGCGTTCCTCGCTCGGGTAGCACCATTCCTCACCCCGTCCAGGGCGAGGCTGCTGCCGGTGTCGTACTTCTCCGTCCCGCTGCTGCTGGTACCGGTGTTATCGCCGGTGGTCCAGTGCGTGCCGTACTCGAGTGCGCAGGCATCCACGACGTTCTGAGCAAGTCTCTCGGTTCGTCGAACACCATCAACATTGTTCACGCCACCGTGGAAGCACTGAAGCAGCTCGAAGAGCCTCGCGCAGTTGCCGCACGTCGTGGCCTGGACTTTGACCAGGTTGCTCCTGCTCGCCTCGTGCGCGCAGAAGCTGAGGCTGCAAAGGCAGGTGCCTAATGGCCGCTCGTCTGAAGGTTACCCAGATCAAGTCCGTAATTAGCGAAAAGCAGAACCAGCGCGACACACTTCGCAGCCTGGGTCTGAAGCGCATTGGCGACATCGTCGTCAAAGAGGACAGCCCCGTAAACCGCGGATACGTTCGCACCGTGGCTCACCTCGTCAAGGTCGAGGAGATTGACTAATGGCTGAAGAGAAGAAGGACGCCGCTAAGGCTCCTGCGAAGGCTGCTGCCCCCAAGGCTGCCGCTGCTAAGGCACCTGCTGCCAAGGCTGCTGCTCCTAAGGCCGCTGCCGCTAAGGCTCCTGCAGCAAAGGCTGCAGCACCTAAGGCTGCTGCTAAGCCAGCTGCTGAGAAGGCTGCTGCTCCCAAGGCTGCTGCAAAGCCAGCTGCTGAGAAGACCGAAGCCCCCAAGGCAAAGGCTGCAAAGTCTGTTGCTAAGAAGACTGAAGTTGAATCTCGCGAACAGGTCCTCAAGGTCCACCACCTTCGTCCCGCACCTGGTGCGAAGAAGGCAAAGACCCGCGTAGGCCGTGGTGAAGGTTCTAAGGGTAAGACTGCGGGTCGTGGTACCAAGGGTACAAAGGCTCGTTACCAGGTCAAGATCGGCTTCGAGGGTGGGCAGATGCCTCTGCACATGCGTACCCCCAAGCTGCGCGGCTTCAAGAACCCCTTCCGTGTTGAGTACCAGGTTGTTAACCTCGATGCTCTCGCTGAGCTGTACCCCAACGGTGGAGATGTCACTATTGCTGACCTCGTCGCCAAGGGTGCTGTTCGCAAGAACGAGAAGGTCAAGGTTCTCGGTAACGGCGACATCGCTGTTAAGCTGAACATTGCAGTTGACAAGGTCTCGAGCTCAGCAGAGCAGAAGATCGTCGCCGCAGGTGGTTCAATCAAGTAACCACTCGCTGGTTGCGCAAACGTAGCGTTGCTGGCTCCCCTTCGGGGGAGCCAGTGCGCGTTACACCAAGATTTACAGGAGTCATGTGTGATTAGTGCAGTAGTACGTATTTTCCGTACTCCAGATTTGCGCCGCAAGATTGGCTTCGCGCTGGGCATCATCGCCCTCTTCCGCTTGGGATCGTTCATCCCCAGCCCCTACGTTGACTTCGGTAACGTGCAGGCATGTTTGAACGCGAACCAGAACACCTCTGGTCTCTATGAGCTCGTCAACCTCTTCTCCGGTGGCGCACTGCTCCAGCTGAGCATCTTTGCTCTGGGCATCATGCCCTACATCACCGCGTCGATCATCGTGCAGCTTCTGCGCGTGGTCATCCCTCACTTTGAGACTCTGCACAAGGAAGGTCAGGCTGGCCAGTCCAAGCTGACCCAGTACACCCGCTACCTCACCATTGCGCTCGGTGTTCTGCAGTCCACCACTCTCATCACTGTTGCTCGCTCCGGTGCACTCTTCGGAACGAACTCCACCCCTGAATGTTCACAGCTGCTGACCAATGACGCCTGGTACGCCATCCTGCTCATGGTTATCACCATGACCGCAGGTACCGGTCTGATCATGTGGATGGCTGAGCTCATCACCGAGAAGGGAATCGGTAACGGAATGTCGTTGCTGATCTTCACCTCGATCGCAGCTCGCTTCCCCCAGTCGCTCGGTAACGTCTACAACGCACGCGGCCTCAACACTCTGCTGTTGGTTCTGGTTATGGGCATCTTGGTTATCGTCGCCGTGGTCTTCGTTGAGCAGTCTCAGCGTCGTATTCCAGTTCAGTACGCCAAGCGCGTGGTGGGTCGTCGTACCTACGGTGGTAACAACACCTACATCCCCATCAAGGTCAACATGGCCGGTGTGGTCCCCGTGATCTTCGCGTCCTCGCTGTTGTACCTGCCCGCACTGATTGCTCAGTTCAACCAGCCTGCAGCTGGTCAGCAGCCTGCTGCCTGGGTTACCTGGGTTTCGACCTACCTGGTCAAGAGCGACCAGCCTTCGTACATGATCTTGTTCTTCCTGCTGATCGTGGGCTTCACCTACTTCTACGTCGCTATTACCTTCAACCCTGAAGAGGTAGCCGACAACATGAAGAAGTACGGCGGATTCATCCCCGGTATTCGTGCCGGTCGCCCCACTGCGGAATACCTGGACTACGTCCTTACTCGTATCACCCTGCCTGGTTCGATCTACCTGGGATTCATTGCGATCCTGCCTCTGATCGTTCTGGCCCTCGCTGGCGCCAACACTGACTTCCCGTTTGGCGGAACCTCAATTTTGATTGTTGTGGGTGTGGGGCTGGAGACTGTTAAGCAGATTGATTCTCAGCTGCAGCAGCGGCACTACGAAGGGCTCTTACGCTAATGACGGGAACTCGCCTGCTTCTTATCGGTCCTCCCGGCGCAGGCAAGGGTACGCAAGCTGCCATTCTGGCTGACACGTACTCCATCCCCGCCATCTCCACCGGAGACATCTTCCGTGCAAACGTGAAGAACGAAACTCCTCTGGGGCTCGAAGTGAAGGCCATCATGGCTCGCGGTGAGTATGTTCCTGACTCGCTCACCAACGCGATTGTCGAAGACCGTCTGCACGAAGCAGATGCTGTTTCTGGCTTCCTGCTTGATGGCTACCCTCGCACCATCGACCAAGTGAACGAACTTGACCGCATGCTCTCTGCAGATGGCAAGGCACTGGACGCTGTTGTCTTGATTACCGCTGACACTGATGTTGTCGTAGGTCGTCTGCTCAAGCGTGCTGAGATCGAAGGCCGCGCTGACGACACCGAAGAGGTCATCCGTCACCGCATGTCTGTCTATGAAGAGCAGACTGCTCCACTGATCGACACCTACTCTGCTCGTGACCTCGTTGTCACCGTGGATGGCCTGGGTGCTGTGGAAGAAGTCACTGGACGAATTGTTGCTGCCTTGGCAGACAAGGGAGTTCAGGCGTAGTCCTGAAACTTTGATGGGTTTCCGCACCAACATTTATAAGTCCCCAGCTCAGCTGAGGCTTATGGTGGAACCCGGTTTAATTACCGCCGCTGCTCTGGATGCAGCTCGCCCCCTCATTCGTGCAGGTGTCTCCACGCTGGAGATCGACGCCGCTGCTGAGAAGGCAATTCGCGACCGCGGTGGCGAACCCAACTTCATGCTTGTTCCTGGTTACCGTCACACCGTGTGTGCATCGGTGAACGACGAAGTCGTTCACGGTATTCCTGGCGGTCGCATTCTCGAGCCCGGTGACATTGTCTCCATCGATGCGGGTGCTCAATACAAGGAATGGAATGGCGACTCCGCCATCACTGTTGTGGTTCCTGACTCCAGCCGCCCCGAGGTTGTGGCCGAGCGTGAACAGCTCTCGAAGATCACTGAAGGTTCTCTCTGGGCAGGTATTGCTCGTCTGGCCAAGGCTAAGCACCTCAATGAGGTCGGCGACGCCATCCAGGGTTACATCGAACTCGAAGGCATGAAGGTCGGCCACCGCTATGGCATCCTGACCGATTACATCGGTCACGGCATTGGCCGCGACATGCACGAAGCTCCGCCAGTATTCAACTACCGCGTGAAGCAAAAGGGTCCTGAGGTCAAGCCTGGACTGGTTGTGGCCATTGAGCCCATGGTGGTTACCGGCAAGATCGACACGTATGTTGCAGAGGATGACTGGACGGTCATTACCGAAGACGGTGGCATGGCTTCACACTGGGAACACTCGGTTGCCGTGCACAAGGATGGCATCTGGGTTCTCACCGCACATGACGGTGGGGCAGCAGGTTTGGCACCGTTCGGTGTTGTTCCAACGCCTATTGCCTAAATCTCAGTTGGATTTCTGCGGGAATATCACATAAGCTTGGACTTTGGTGTCTGTTGCCATGCCTTTGGCGTGTCGTCAGAAATCATTTTGCATCCGCAAGACCAGTAATCCCCAATAAAGCGATAAGTGAGTTATGGCCAAAAAAGACGGCGTCATCGAGATCGAAGGTTCGATCACCGAAGCGTTGCCCAACGCTATGTTCCGCGTTGAGCTGACTAATGGCCACAAGGTTCTTGCCCACATCTCGGGCAAGATGCGCCAGCACTACATCCGAATCCTCCCTGAGGACAAGGTCATCGTAGAGCTGAGCCCCTATGACCTCACTCGCGGACGTATCGTCTACCGCTACAAATAAGGGTTACTGAGAAGTAACGGCCAGAGCCCACAAGGCTTCGGTACGAAGACAGCGATAAAAGGAAAAGAACAATGAAGGTTAACCCCAGCGTTAAGCCCATCTGCGACAAGTGCAAGGTTATTCGCCGCCACGGAAACGTCATGGTGATCTGCGAGAACCCTCGTCACAAGCAGCGCCAGGGCTAGTCGAAAGACTCCCACAGATTTTCACTCGCAAGAGTGATCCCGCGGTTCGCCGCAACAACTAAAAAAAGCACTCCCAAGAACCTACGCAAGTAGGGGACACCTACGGTTGGAGGCCGTGGCACCGGGAATGCTCCACACCTCCACTACACACAAGGAGATGCCACCATGGCACGTCTTGCCGGAGTAGACATTCCCCGCGAAAAGCGCGTGGAAGTTGCACTGACATACATCTACGGTGTTGGCCGTACGCGAGCACTTAAGACTCTCGCTGACACCAACATCAGCGGAGACATCCGCGTCAAGGACCTCACCGACGACCAGCTGGTCGCTCTGCGTGACTACATCGAAGGTACCTTCCGCGTCGAGGGTGACCTCCGCCGTGAAGTACAGGCCGACATTCGCCGCAAGGTTGAGATCGGTAGCTACGAAGGTCTTCGCCACCGTAAGGGTCTGCCGGTTCGCGGTCAGCGCACCAAGACCAACGCTCGTACCCGCAAGGGACCAAAGCGTACCGTCGCCGGCAAGAAGAAGGCTAAGTAATCCGCATAGCGGGTACTAGCCCCCAATAGGTTTTAGGAGAAATCATGGCAGCACCTAAGTCGGCAGTTCGCAAGCCGCGCAAAAAGGACAAGAAGAACGTTGCTGTGGGCCAGGCCCACATCAAGAGCACGTTCAACAACACCATCGTGTCAATCACTGACACCACTGGTGCCGTAATCAGCTGGTCTTCATCTGGTCAGGTTGGCTTCAAGGGTTCACGTAAGTCGACTCCCTTCGCAGCTCAGCTTGCAGCAGAGTCGGCAGCACGCCAGGCACAAGAGCACGGCATGAAGAAGGTAGACGTTTTCGTCAAGGGCCCCGGCTCTGGTCGTGAAACCGCTATCCGTTCGCTTCAGGCCGCTGGCCTCGAGGTTGGTTCGATTTCCGATGTGACCCCACAGGCTCACAACGGTTGCCGTCCACCTAAGCGTCGTCGCGTTTAGTCTTTCCCCCGTTTTAACAACTCAATAACCCCGCTCACGCGAGTGTCATATATCGGACACTCAGCCGAAAGGAATACATAGTGCTCATTGCACAGCGCCCCACGCTTTCCGAAGAGAACATCTCCGAATACCGTTCACGTTTCATCATTGAACCGCTTGAACCAGGTTTCGGTTACACCCTTGGTAACTCGCTCCGTCGTACCCTGCTCTCCAGCATTCCTGGTGCAGCAGTAACCAGCATCCGTCTGGACGGCGTTCTCCACGAGTTCTCCACCATCCCCGGTGTCAAGGAAGATGCAACTGAAATCATCCTGAACATCAAGTCTCTGGTTGTTTCCAGCGAGCACGACGAGCCCATCACCGCTTACCTCCGTAAGCAGGGTTCCGGTGTTGTTACCGCTGCAGACATCTCCGCACCTGCTGGTGTTGAGATCCACAACCCTGAGCTGGTTATCGCAACCCTGAACGACAAGGCGAAGTTCGAACTCGAGCTCACCATCGAGCGTGGACGTGGATACGTTTCCTCCGCTCAGAACCGTTCAGAGTTCTCCGAGGCAGGTCAGATTCCTGTTGACTCGATCTACTCTCCAGTACTCAAGGTGACCTACCGCGTCGAGGCAACTCGTGCCGGTGAGCGCACTGACTTCGACCGCCTGGTCGTTGACGTTGAGACCAAGCAGGCCATCACTCCTCGTGACGCAATGGCTTCTGCTGGACGCACCCTGACCGAGCTCTTCGGTCTGGCACGCGAGCTCAACACTGCTGCTGAAGGTATCGAGATCGGTCCTGCACCAGTTGACGCAGTCCTCAGCTCTGAGCTGTCGATTCCTGTTGAAGACCTCGACCTCTCTGTTCGTTCCTACAACTGCCTCAAGCGCGAAGGCATCAACACCGTTTCTGAGCTCGTAGCTCTTTCCGAAACTCAGTTGATGAACATCCGCAACTTCGGTCAGAAGTCGGTCGACGAGGTTCGCGACAAGCTCATCGAGATGGGCCTGTCTCTCAAGGATTCTGTCCCCGGATTTGACGGAGCACACTTCTACGGTGGCTTCGACGAAGACGAGAACATCTAAGCGACTGTCTTTCTAGACACGTCATTGATTTACGGAGATATAAAAAATGCCTACCCCAACTAAGGGTCCTCGCCTCGGAGGCGGTCCTGCACACGAGCGCTTGATGCTCGCGAACATGTCCGTTTCTTTGTTCACTCACAAGTCGATCAAGACCACTGAGACCAAGGCAAAGCGCCTGCGTCCCGTGGCTGAGCGTCTCATCACGTTTGCAAAGCGTGGAGACCTTCACGCACGTCGCCGTGCGCTGTCGATCCTGCGTAACAAGGAAGCTGTTCACATCCTTTTCGCTGAAATTGCTCCTCTGGTTGCTGAGCGTGAGGGCGGCTACACCCGCATCACCAAGCTCGGTTACCGCAAGGGTGACAACGCTCCTCTCGCACAGATCGAGCTCGTGCTCGAGCCTGTCAACAAGAAGCCTGCAAAGGCTAAGCCTGCTAAGGCAGAGGCTCCCAAGGCTGCTGCTCCTGTAGCTGCTGAGGTTGTTGAGGAAGTTGTTGTTGACGAGGTGACCGAAGAGGTCGTCGTTGACGCAGCTGGCGAAGCTGAAGTAGAAACCGTTGTTGAAGAGACTGTTGTAGAGGTTGCTGAAGAAGCTCCCGCTGCAGAAGCTACTGAAGAAGAAGCTAAGTAGTCCTTCCACGAACACGAACGAAACCCCGGTGCTTGGCACCGGGGTTTCGTCGTTAAACCTTGAGCTGTCGAAGACTTTAGACTCGAAGACGTGACTGACGCAGTAGAGAACCTTGAGGTGGACCTCGATGAGGTCCCCGAGGATGACTTTGCTGACCTCATTCCCGTTGAAGGCGTTGTGCGCGTGCGCATTGACTTCGGTTACGACGGCACTGATTTTGCCGGCTGGGCTAAGCAGCCGGGTCTGCGCACCGTAGAGGACACCCTGGAGCAGGCTTTTGCCCAGGTGTTGCGCATGGAGGTTTCTCCGCGCATCGTGGTTGCTGGTCGTACCGATGCTGGCGTGCACGCAGCTGACCAGGTTGCTCACATGGATGTTCCACTCGAGCAGCTCATCCGTGTCTCGTTCTCGCGTGAAGAACGCCGAGAACTCCAGGAGCAGGGCGGCATTCCCATTGTGGATGGCCTTCCTCAGGTTCCCCACTCCATGCTGCATGCGCTGATGCGCCGCGTGGACGGCTCGGTGGGACGCAATGCGGACGTGGTCATCAACAAGATCACCGTGGCACCTCTCGGTTTTGACGCTCGGTTCTCGCCCTTGGCGAGGCGCTACGAATACCGCATCGCTGATGGCTTGGAACACCTCAACCCCATCGAGCGACGCAAGACCACCTTCCACTTCTATCCGCTCGACGTGGACGCCATGAACGAGGCGGCAGCCATGATGCTCGGCCTGCGTGACTTTGGGGCGTTCTGCCGCCCACGTCCTGGCGCGACCACGATTCGTGAGCTGCAAGAGTTCCACTGGGAACGCCAAGCAGACGGTGTGATCGTGGCCAGACTGCAGGCAGATGCCTTCTGCCACTCCATGGTGAGGGCATTAGTGGGGGCATGTGTTGCTGCTGGATCCAAAGCGCACAGCCTGGACGAAATCGAAACCCTGCGCACCAAGGCAGAGCGAACCAGTGTGTTTAAGGTCATGCCTGCCCAAGGATTGACCCTGATGGAGATTATTTACCCACCAGATTCGGAAGTTGGGACGCGGGCAGACCTTACCCGCAGTCGTCGCGAATTGACCGACGACGCTCCCATGGCGTAAATTAGACCCTTGGTGCTTGTTCCACGTGGACAGGCCGCCGAAGTTGAGCCCTCGACTGATGGGTTCTAGCCAGATTCTGGATTAGAACGCAACGACTGAGCGGGATACACGGACCACTCATTTCGACAAGAAAGCAGTATTACTGTGACTCGTACCTTTACGCCTAAGGCAGCAGAAGTTACGCGCGGCTGGGTCATCATTGACGCAACCGACGTTGTTCTCGGACGCCTCGCATCTCACGCAGCAACCATCCTGCGTGGCAAGAACAAGGCCACCTACACTCCTCACATGGACATGGGTGACTTCGTCATCATCGTCAACGCAGACAAGGTTGTCCTCACCGGCAACAAGGCTGCACAGAAGAAGGCATACCGCCACTCTGGTTACCCAGGTGGTCTGAGTGCTACTACCTACACCGATCTTCTCGAGAAGAACCCTGAGCGCGCTGTGGAGAAGGCTATTCGTGGCATGCTCCCCAAGACCTCACTCGGTCGCGACCAGTTCCGCAAGCTCAAGGTTTACCGCGGCGCTGAGCACCCTCACGCTGCACAGCAGCCCAAGGTATACACCCTCACTCAGGTAGCTCAGTAGAGCCTCGAAGATTTAGATAAAGGATTAAGTAATCATGGCGGATAACGCAGAAATCGAGACCGAGGCCGTAGAGGTCACCGAGTACTCAACCGAAACTCCTGTCGCAGCAGCTCCTAAGGCTCCTCGCGCAATCCTCAACGTTCCTGGTGCAGCTGTAGGTCGTCGCAAGCAGGCTATTGCTCGCGCACGCCTCGTACCCGGTTCCGGCAAGATCACGGTCAACGGCCGCGAGCTCGCTAACTACTTCCCCAACAAGCTGCACCAGCAGCTCATCAACGACCCCTTCACCGTGCTTGAGCTCGGTGGCGCATACGACGTTGTTGCACGCATCAGCGGCGGTGGCCCTTCCGGTCAGGCTGGCGCACTGCGTCTCGCTATTGCTCGTGCACTCAACGAGATTGACCGCGACAACAACCGCGCGACCCTCAAGAAGTCTGGCTTCTTGACTCGTGACGCTCGCGTCATTGAGCGCAAGAAGGCTGGTCTCAAGAAGGCTCGTAAGGCTTCTCAGTTCTCGAAGCGTTAATCTCGCTTCTTTAGCAGAAGTCGACTGTCCCTTGGCACGTCTATTCGGCACGGACGGTGTCCGAGGCTTAGCAAACCGTGAACTCACGGCAGACCTAACCTTGGCACTGGCCCAGTCGGCCGCGGTGGTTCTCACCAGCGGTCGCAGAGCCGAAGCCAGACGAGCTGAGGGACGTCGTGCTACTGCGGTCATTGCGCGCGACCCTCGCATCTCCGGTGAGTTTCTCACCGCGGCCCTTTCTGCTGGTCTCGCCAGCTCGGGCATCGATGTGTTGGATGCCGGCGTGATTCCCACGCCTGCAGCTGCCTTCTTGGTCAGCTCGATCGGTGCAGACTTTGGAGTGATGGTCTCGGCCTCTCACAACCCTGCTCCTGATAACGGCATTAAGTTCTTTGCCTTCGGTGGAACGAAGCTTCCTGATGAGGTCGAAGACCGCATCGAAGCTGCGTTGGACGCCGATCACCTGCTGCCCACCGGTGGTGAGGTTGGTCGTATTCGTCGCTTCGCTGATGCGGAAGACCGCTACGTCATTCACCTGCTGGGAACCCTGCCCAACAAGCTCAACGGCCTGCACGTGGTGCTGGACTGTGCTCACGGTGCTGCCTCGGCTATCTCGCCTGAGGTGTTCACTGACGCGGGCGCAAAGGTCACGGTTATTGCTGCAGACCCTGATGGCCTCAACATCAACGATGGTGTGGGCTCCACCCACCTCGACGTGGTCGCAGCTGCAGTTGTGGCACACGGCGCAGATATTGGTATCGCTCACGATGGTGACGCAGACCGCTGCTTGGCTGTGGACGCTCAGGGCAATGTCATTGACGGTGACCAGATCATGGCCATCCTTGCGGTGTCTATGAAGGAACGTGGCCACCTCAAGAACGACACTCTTGTTGCCACGGTGATGAGCAACCTCGGTCTCCACAAGGCCATGGAAAAGCACGGCATCAAGGTCATTCAGACCGCTGTCGGTGACCGCTACGTCCTCGAAGGCCTTGCTGAGCACGACGCTGCACTGGGTGGGGAACAGTCCGGTCACGTCATCATGACCGAATACGCCACCACCGGTGACGGTATTTTGACCGGTCTGCACTTGGTGGCTGAAATGGCCCGCACCGGCAAGACCATTGCTGAGCTTGCCTCGGTCATGAACGTCTACCCACAGATTCTGGTGAACGTGCGCGGCGTTGATCACCGCGCCCTCGGCGGCAATGCTGCCATCGACGCAGCCGTTGCTGCGGCAGAAGTGGAGCTGGCCGACACCGGCCGAGTTCTGCTGCGTCCTTCGGGTACTGAGCCCATGGTTCGCGTCATGGTGGAAGCTGCCGATCAGGCAACTGCTGACCGCCTGGCCCACCAGCTCGCTGATGTAGTCAAGGCAGAGCTCGCGCTCTAATACTTCTCTTCGCTAGATCTTGCGCAGCAAGACGGTGGACACCGCGTGGTTTGCTGCCTTGCGGAGCACCAATGTCGCCCGTGAACGCGTGGGACGAATGTTTTGCTCCAGGTTGGGCAGGTTGATGCGCTCCCAGAAGTCTTTGGCCTTCTCCCGTGCTTCGTCCTCGGTGAGGGAGGCATAGCGGTGGAAGTAGGAATCAGGGTCAGAGAAGGCTCCGCGCTGCAGAGACAAAAAGCGGTCCTGATACCAGGAGGCAATGTCTTGTGTTCTGGCATCAACATAGACGGTGAAGTCGAACAGGTCACTCACCGCTAAGCCACCACCTGCGGTGGGAGGCTGGAGAACATTGAGACCTTCGACGATGAGAACATCGGGCTGGCGCACCACAATCTTCTCGCCGGGCAAGATGTCATAGCTCAGGTGGGAATACACCGGAGCAGAGACCTCTGCAGAGCCACTCTTTACTTCACTAACAAAGCGCAGCAAAGCTCGACGGTCATAGGATTCCGGGAATCCCTTGCGATCCAAGATGCCGCGGCGTTCCAGCTCCGCATTGGGATAGAGGAAACCGTCGGTGGTGACCAGTTCAACTCGGGGAGTGTCCTCCCAGCGGGCCATGAGCATCTGGAGCAAACGGGCCACGGTGGACTTACCCACCGCAACCGATCCCGCCACACCAATCACAAACGGCGTTGTGGTGGCGCGCTCGCCGAGGAAGTTCGAGGTGTCGCGGTGAAGTTTGCGTGCTCCCGAGGCGTAAATCGAAAGCAACCTGCTCAACGGGAGATAGACATCTTCTACTTCTTGCAGGTTGAGGCGGTCCCCGAGGCCACGCAGGCTCTCAATATCTGCCTCAGTGAGCGGAGATTTGGTGGTGGGAGCGAGCTCAGCCCACTCATCGCGGGAGATTTCCACGAAGGGGGTGGTGTGCACATTGATGGCACCGGTCTGCTCTAGCCTCACCTGCCTATTCTGCCCTACGCAGGCGATATGCCGCTCGTGAACTAAACTGGAAGCCTTATGTGTGGAATCGTGGGTTACGTCGGTCAGCAAGACACTCTTGCCGTTCTTTTGGGCGGTCTGAAGCGTCAGGAGTACCGCGGATATGACTCGGCAGGTGTTGCAATCCTGACCGATGGCGGCACTATTGAGACCGCCAAGAAGGCTGGCAAGCTCCAGGCCTTGGTTGACCTGCTTCAGGCACACCCCCTCGTTCCTGGTCACACCGGTATTGGCCACACTCGCTGGGCCACCCACGGTGGACCCACCGATGTGAACGCACACCCTCACCTGGGTGATGAGGGCAAGCTTGCCCTCATCCACAACGGCATCATTGAAAACTTTGCTGAGATCAAGGTCGAGCTCCTGGCCAAGGGCTACGAGTTCGAGTCCGAGACGGACACTGCTGTGGCAGCTGTTCTGCTCGGAGATGTCTACCGCGAGGTCGGTGACCTGCGCGAAGCAATGCGCCTGGTGGTCAACCGCCTCGAGGGTGCTTTCACCTTGCTCGCGGTTCACACCGATGCACCTCACCTCATCGTTGCTGCTCGCCACAACTCACCGTTGGTGATTGGTTTGGGCGACGGCGAAAACTTCCTTGGCTCTGACGTTGCTGCCTTCGTCGAATACACCAAGCGTGCTGCAGCCGTGGGGCAAAACCAAGTTGTGGCTATTACCCCCGACTCTGTCGAGGTCATCGGCTTCGATGGCAGCCCTGTCTCCATCGAGGAATATGAAATCGCCTGGGATGCCTCCGCTTCCGAAAAGGGTGGCTGGTCCTCTTTCATGGCGAAGGAAATCACTGAGAACCCCGACGCTGTGGCGAACACGGTTCGCGGACGCGTCGTGGACGGTCTGGTTCAGGTTCCTGAGCTGACCGAACTCGGTGACGATGTCCTCAACGGCATCAACCGCATCATCCTGGTTGCCTGTGGCACTGCTTCTTACGCAGGTCTTGTTGGTTCCTACGCCATTGAGCAGTGGGCTCGCATCCCAGTTGAGGTGCAGCTCTCACACGAGTTCCGTTACCGTGACCCTGTGATCACCCCAGAGACCCTGATCATCTCGATCAGCCAGTCTGGTGAAACCATGGACACCCTGATGGCGGTCAAGTATGCCCGCGAGCAGGGTGCACGCACCATCTCGGTGTGTAACACCCAGGGTGCA
>ERZ650308.509-NODE-509-length-20985-cov-13.257668_pt1 | contig 20985 bp, 20 predicted proteins | sample MGYA00376244_ERZ650308 | MGnify/ENA primary metagenome ERZ650308 (study PRJEB26733, sample SAMN07839295) | wastewater metagenome | biome: small river; feature: stream; material: water | place: USA: North Carolina | collected 2016-04-26 ... | reverse complement strand
ACTACCTAACCGACTTGTTCCCAATTCTTGAGGTTGGCACCAGCGCCAAGATGCTTTCGATTGTTCCACTGCTAAATGGCGGTGGCTTGTTCGAGACCGGTGCCGGCGGTTCGGCCCCGAAGCACGTTCAGCAGTTCCTCGAAGAGAACTACCTTCGTTGGGACTCACTCGGTGAGTTCTTCGCTATCGCTGCGTCGTTCGACCACCTAGCTACCACCACCGGTAACGCCAAGGCAAAGGTATTGGCTGACACTCTCGACCGTGCAACTGGAACCTTCCTTGAGAACGACCGCTCACCTGGTCGCAAGATTGGCACCATCGACAACCGCGGCAGCCACTTCTACATTGCTCTTTACTGGGCGCAGGAGTTGGCTGGCCAGACTGCAGACGCAACTATCGCTGCAGACTTCGCCGAGCTTGCTGCCAAGCTAACCGCTGAAGAGTCAAAGATTGTCGAGGAGCTGATTGCAGTTCAGGGCAAGCCGGTTGATGTCGGCGGCTACTACTACCCGAACGTTGCCAAGGCTGAGGCTGCTATGCGCCCATCGGCAACCTTGAACGAGGCGATTGCTTCGCTCGCGAAGTAACCTAAAGCAAAAGAAATAAGGCGCCGGTCCGAGGACTGGCGCCTTATTTCTTTTATGAGGTTCTTGCCATTCAGGCGAGAGTCTTAGTTCTCGAACTTCGACTTGCCGAAGCCTGCCCAGAAATTCTTGCCGGCGATGAATGCCAATGCAGGCACGATCACGGTTCGAACCAGCAAGGTGTCGAGCAGCACACCGATGCAAACAATCACGCCGATCTGAGCAAGCGCAACCAGCGGCAAGACACCAAGCACAGCAAACACAGCAGCCAACAAGACACCGGCGCTGGTGATTACGCCACCGGTTGAACTAAGCGCCTTGATCATGCCCTGTCGAGTGCCAAGCTTCTCGGCCTCTTCCTTTGCACGAGTTACCAAGAAGATGTTGTAGTCAACACCCAGGGCAACCAAGAACAAGAAGCTGTAGAGGAACACGCTGAGGTCTAGAGCTGGGAAGCCCAGGATGTTCACGAACACCAACCAACCGGCGCCGAGGCTCGCGAAGAACGAGGCAACAACGGTTAGTAGCAATAGCACCGGCGCCACGATCGATCGCAGCAACAACAGCAAGACCACGAACACGAGAGCCAAGATCATTGGAACAACCAGGCTCTGGTCATGTGCGTAGGCGTTCTTGACGTCTAGACCCTGAGCATCCAGGCCACCAACCTTGGCATCGGCACCTTCAACTGAGTGCACCGCGGTACGCAGGTTTGAAATGGTTGCATAGGCGCCATCCGAGCCGCTGGCATCGCGAAGGACAACGTCAACCTTGGTGATTGTGTCGTTCTTCAAGCCAGCCTTGACCGAGTCAACTCCGCTAACTGCCTGAGCTCGCTCGATTACGGCATCGACCTTGTCGTTGTTAACAATCACGGTGGTTGGCGATGAGCTTCCGGCAGCAAATTCCTTAGCCAAAATCTCCTGGCCGGCCACGGCTTCAGGCTTTGCCAAGAATCGGTCGGTAGCCGAGAGGCCAATCTGCAAACCGCTGGCACCCGAGGCCATTGCGCCCAGCAAAATGAAACCAACGATGGCCACGATGACTGGCTTGCGGCTTACGCCACGGCCAAGCTTTGCCCAGAGGCCGTTGTCAGACTTATTGATTCCACCGAACTTCGGGGTCAGCGGCCAGAAGATCCAGCGACCAAAGACCACTAGCGCAGCAGGCAGAACGGTTAGTGCAGCGACCATCGCCAAGAAGACACCGGTGGCACAGGCAATACCCAACGCACGGTTGCCCTCAAGCTCGGCAAAGGTCAGGGTGAGCAAGGCCAAAATAACGGTGGTTCCCGAGGCAAGGATGGCAGGGCCAGCCTCGCGCAAGGCACGAGCCATTGCCTCGTTCTTGTTCTTGAAGAGCAGCAATTCTTCGCGGTAGCGCGAGATGAGCAGTAGCGCATAGTCGGTGCCAGCACCGAAGACCAACACCGAGAGAATACCGGTGATTGAGCCGTCGAGGCTGATGCCCAAAACGCTAGCCAAGCTGCGAACCACTCCACCGGCCATGCCATCCACGGTGCCAACCACTAGAAGTGGAATTAGCCAAAGGGTTGGGCTTCGGTAGGTGATGAGAAGAAGCACGATAACGACCATCGCAGTGGTGGCAAGAAGCTTAAAGTCTGCGCCCGCAAAGACGTTTGCAATGTCGGCCTGGAATCCCTCTGGGCCGGTGACATAGGCGGTTAGGCCGGTTGGCAAATCATCCTTGGCAATTGAGCGCAGTTCTTTTACGCGATCGCCGACGACTTTAACTTCTTCAGACTTGTCGAGCGGGACGGTGATGATTGCAGTGGAACCGGCCTCTGAGATTGTGGCCGGCGGCACAAATGCCTTGCCCATTACCTCGAGGTTGGTGAACTTTAGGAACTTCTCGTTGGCGCCACCGACGAGCTGATTAGTCTGCGCATCGAAGGTGCCCTGAAGCCAGGTCTTTTGTTCATCGGTGAACAGCGTCTCTGAGTGATAGACGATTAGAGCCGCGGTGGCGTCGGCACCGGGAAGAGTCTTCAGTGCCTCATCGACCAACACGGTCTCGTTGTCAGCAGGAAGGCCAACACCAGGCGCGGCATCGGTCTTGGCGCCGGCAAGAGGGCCGAATGCGAGCCCGGCGAAAAGTAGGCCGAGCAAAAGTGTTACCCAGGCTCCGCGACGGCCCGAGATGAAGTTGATGACGCTGTTCATAAGTTCCCCTTTGAATCTTCTAAAAGCAATCTACCTTTTTTGAACTCATCGGCGGGGACGCCTATTCCGAGTGAGGGATTTGGGAGCCGCCTTGGAGGCAATGCGCGACAGCGCATTGTGGCGGCGAGACCGCGGAACTTTCCGCGGATCGAAGGCTTGCCTGAGGGGGTTCGAATCATCTGGACGCAAAAAAACCCGCCTCATGGAGGCGGGTCTATTTGTGGCTAGTGAGGGATTCGAACCCCCGAAGGCTGAGCCGGCTGATTTACAGTCAGATCCCTTTGGCCGCTTGGGTAACTAGCCAGATGCACCCTCGGCCACCTGTAATCAGCTGGTCGAACGTGCTTGATAAGTTTAGCCGAATAAATCCTGGATGGGTAATCGAGAGTCGCAAACCGCCACCAGCTAGCGGCCACTCGCCATTTTCGGCTAAATTGTAAACGCTTTACAAATTGACCCCTGACTTACAGGAATTTACATGGCTGGCATAGAAGACGTTGCCAAACTTGCGGGAGTTTCAACCGCCACCGTTTCACGCGCGCTCAGCGGCAAAGACCACGTCTCGGCAAAAGCCCGAGCAGCAGTTGAAGCTGCTGCCGCCGAACTAGGCTATGTCGTCTCGCACAGCGCTTACACGCTGGCCACTGGAAGAAACCGCAATATCGGTGTTGTAATGCCCCAGGTTGACCGCTGGTTTTTCAGCACAATTCTGGAAGCCGCTGAAACCGCACTGATCTCAAACGGTTACGACCTCACTCTTTACAATCTGCGAGGTGGCGACGATCACCGATCCCAGGTATTTCAAGAATTTCTAATGCGCGGCCGAGTCGATGCCGTACTCGCCGTGGCCATTCAACCAAGCGAAGCAGAGATTGCAGCGCTTGACCGTTTGGGTAAGCCAATCGTCGGTATCGGTGGAATCATCCCAGGTGCAAGAACCATTGAAATGGATGACTTTGCCGCTGGAAAACTTGCAACCGAGCACCTAATCTCGCTCGGGCACACCAAAATCGCGAACCTAAGTGGTGAAGTATTCACCAACTGGGAGTTCAACCAGCCTGGGCTTCGCCGCGCGGGCTACCTAGAGGCCCTGAAAAGTGCCGGCCTCGAGTCAAAGAAGGCTTGGCAGGTGCTTGGCGACTACACGATTCCAAGCGGTTATAAAGCGGCCAAGCAACTCTTGGGTGACCCGCGCAACGCGCCTACCGCTCTGTTCTGCAACTCGGATGAAATGGCCATCGGCGCCATCCTTGCCGCCAAGGACCTCGGGCTTCGCGTGCCGCAGGACGTTTCGGTAATTGGCATCGATGACCACGACTTGGCCGACTTCTTCGGAATCACCACCATCTCGCAGACAGTAAGCGACCAGGCCGTGTTTGCCGTAAACACCATCCTGGAATTGTTGAACGACCCTGAGCTCGAAAGCCACGTGAACGTGGACCAGAACACCGTTTGGCCAATCGAGCTAATCGTTCGCTCGTCAACCGCCCGAGTAAACTCGTAACCATGGCTGACTCAACATTCGACATCGTAAGCAAAGTAGACAAGCAAGAAGCGAACAACGCTCTCATGCAGGCGCAGAAGGAAATCGAATCTCGATATGACTTCAAGGGCGTCGGCGCCGAGATCGATTGGAGCGGCGAGAAGATTCTGATGAAGGCCGCCAGCGAAGATCGCGTGAAGGCTGTCCTGGATGTGTTCCAGTCGAAGCTGGTAAAGCGCGGAATCTCGTTGAAGAGCTTCGTTGATGGCAAGCCTTACCCATCGGGCAAGGAGTACCGCATCGAGGGCGAGCTGAAGAACGGCATCGACCAGGAGCAGGCCAAGAAGATTTCAAAGATCATCCGCGAAGAAGGCCCGAAGAGCGTCAAGTCTCAGATTCAGGGTGACGAGCTTCGCGTGCAAAGCAAGTCTCGCGACGACCTCCAAGAGGTTATGGCCTTGCTCAAAGGCAAAGACCTAGATATTGACATCCAGTTCGGTAACTTCCGCTAGGAAGTTCCGAACTGAAAAACCCCGCCCCGGCGGGGTTTTTCGTTACCTAAAATCTGTGAATCTAGTCGTCGATCGAGATGACGCCGATTGGGCCGGTCATCGGGAATGCGTCGTCGACAACTCGAGCAGAGCGGTCAACTCGCTTGGCTAGCTGGCCGGCGATGAAGGCCGCGGCAAACATCATCACGGTTGGGAAGATGAAGGCCACGATTAGGTTCACATTCTGCGCGAGAGCACCGAGCAGAACCTTCGCGCCCATGATCAGAATCGAGTTGGTCAAACTCATCCGTGCTAGTGCCTGGGCGGTGGTGAGCCCCTTGACTGTGCCGGCGCCGGCGAAGAATGTCGGAGCCATCGGGCCAACACCAAGGCCAGCGATCAGCCAGAAGAACGAGGTTGCCACCAAGCCGAGAATCGGGTCTTGCTGACTCAAAACCGAGCCAATGAACACGCCAAGCGCCAATGCGATTGCGCCAAAGAAGCCGCCGATTTTTGCCAGTTCACTGATGTGACGCTTGCGAGTGAGACGGCCGATGCTGAATCGCGACAGAATCATGGCAGCGCCAAAGACGGTGTATGGCACGGCGCCCAAACCTGGATCAAGGAACAGTACCTTCTTGCTGAACACAGCTGACCAGTCCATGACTGCAATCTCGGGCATTACACCGGCGAACAAACCTGCGGCCAAGAGCCAAAGCTCTTTAGGTGAATTGAAGAATGAAGTCTTCTTCGCGCTCTTGCGCTCGTTTGCCTTGCCCACCTCTTCTGGGCTGAGGCTGAGCCTGGTACACCAGAGATAAACCAGCGCGGCGAGGCCCGGGATCAAAACCAGGTGCAACCAAATCGGCATGAAGCTGGCAAGGAATGCGCTGACTGCGGCCGATGATGCGGCGCCTACGCTCCAAGCTCCATGGAATCTGCCGATGATGGTGCGGTTCATCAACTTTTGCAGAACCACCGCCTGGGCATTCAACGCGATGCCCAAACAACTGCCCACAAATGACATGACCAACTGAAGCGCAAAGAAAACCCATGGGTCGGTAATCGCCGGAAGCAAGGCGATGAGCAACGCGGAGAGCACGGTCGTGACCTGCAGAACTCGTCGTGAACTAAAGCGCACGATGAAGCGATTAGCCATGGTCAAGCCAACCAGCGAACCCAAACCTGCAAAACCAAGGATGGCGCCCCAAGCGGTGAAGTTCACACCGATCTGATCGATGAGTTCAGGGATTCTGGGAATCATCACCGTGCTGGTCACACCCTGCACAAAGAAAGTGGTCAGAAGACCAATTTGTGCCTGACTGGAGCGCGATGATTTAAGGCCCATAAATTACTGCTGACGATCTACTACTGCTTGAGCGAACATCTCGAGCGCGGTGCGCACCGAACCGGCCGGCAGAACCTGGATGGCCTCTACGGCTTCATCGGCCCAGCGCTTTGCCTCGTTATAAGCCTGCTCGGCAACCGAGTGCTCGCGAAGACGCTTGACCACATAGGCAAGAACGCTGTCTTCGGTTAGGTCACCATCGATCAGGGTCAATAGGTCTGAGGCTGACTTGTCGCCAGCTGCCGCAGCCTGACGAAGTAGCAGAACCGGCATGGTTGGTACACCGGCTCGAAGATCGGTTCCAGGGGTCTTGCCAGATGGCCCTGCCTCTGAAATGTCGATTACGTCATCGATCAACTGGAAGGCAACGCCAACCTTCTCGCCGAAAACTCGCATCGGTTCGCCGTATTCCGGAGGCGCACCCGAGAGCAAAATTCCCAAGCGCGCCGAGGCAGCGATGAGCGAACCGGTCTTGTCTGCAAGCACTTGGATGTAGTGAGCGATCGGATCTTGACCTTCGCTCGGACCAACAGTCTCGTGAAGCTGACCAAGGCAGAGACGTTCAAAGGTATCTGCCTGAAGGGTTAGTGATGCCTGGCCGAGGTTCGCGCCCACCTGAGATGCGCGAGCGAATAGCAAGTCACCGGTGAGAATCGCTACCGAGTTTCCCCAGACGTGCTGCGCGGTTGGGACACCGCGACGGGTTGGCGCGTCATCCATGACGTCATCGTGATAAAGCGTAGCCAGGTGGGTTAGTTCAACCACCACGGCTGCATCGAAAACCTCTTGGCGGCTTGGGTCACCCAACTGAGCGGCCAGCAAAACCAAGGCTGGGCGAATGCGCTTGCCACCGGCATCAACCAAGTGACGGGCAGGGTTTTTGGCAACCGAATCGGCATAAGTTGTGGCCGACTTTAGTTGCTCTTCGACTTTCTCTAGGCCTGACTCAAGCGCCTTGAGCAAGGCCCGATCTTGAACTTTGCGAAGCTGCTTTGGTAGAGCAATTGGGCTCATTTGGTGGCCTTCTTTGCGGCCGGCTTTGCCTTTGCGCGAGGCTTCGAGGCACGGTGAACCGCGACGATGCCAAAAGTCAGGTTGCGATAGGCAACTGATTCATAGCCCGCGTTTGAAATCTTTAGACCCAGTTCTTGCTGGTTTGGCCAGGCAAGAATTGATTCAGACAGGTATGAATATGCCTCTGGGGTCTTGCTCGCGATGCGCGAGAAGCCCGGCAGTATCTTGTTCAAATAAAGGTTGTAGAACGGGGCCAATACCGGGTTGGTCACCTTTGAGAATTCACAGATCACGATGCGGCCGCCTGGCTTGGTCACGCGATACATCTCGGCGAGCGCCTTCTCGACATCAACAACGTTGCGTAAGCCAAATGAAATGGTTACCGCGTCAAACTCGCCGTCTTTGAAAGGCAAGTTCGTGGCATCAGCAAAAACAAACTCGATTTCTGGGTGACGCTTGCGGCCCACAGCCAACATGCCTTCAGAGAAGTCGCCAGCGACAACCTTGATGTCTGGGCCGGTGAATGCAGCTGAAGAGGCGCCGGTTCCGGCGGCTAGGTCAAGAATCTTTTGACCGGCTTCAGGAAAAACTGCTTCGCGCACGATCTTGCGCCAGCGGCTGTCTTGCCCAAAAGACAAGAGTGCGTTGGTTAGGTCGTAGGTTGGAGCCACTTCGTCGAACATGGCCGCAACTTCTGCTGGTTTCTTGGCCAGATCTGCTTTGCTCACAGGTTAATCCTACCTTCGGGGTCCCTAGCCAGAACCCCCGCTATAGGAGGGTTATTCCTTGGTTTCGACTTCGTAAATGAAATCGGTCTTGGCCTGCTTGCGGAAGCGAACACCGCGAACCGCAGCGGTCACACCAAGCACTGCGGCACCGGCCGCCATGGCACCCACACCGATCTGCGCGCTTTCGATAAACACGTCAGCTGGAGTCTTCTTCGATGGGCGCATATCGCGCATCTCAATTGGCTTATTGGCGTTTGGGTCGAAGGCAGCCGAGTTTGGCTCAATCACTTGCTGATTGCCCGAAGCATCGGGAACCGACCCAGCTACTCCGGCACCACCCTGAGGTGGGGCAACCTTGAAAGACTTCTTAGGGTTTACCGAGTCATCGTCATCAAACTCGTCATCGTTGTCTAGGTCTGGCGTAATCACCATCGGTGGAACGGCTACCTGAAACTTCTCACCCTCGTGGCGCTTTGGGCGGTCACCGTGATTCTTGCGCTCATTTGGCTCAGGAAAAGCAGGGCGTTCGGTTGGTGAAATGAAAGATGTTGAATCATCATCCGACTCGGATTCCTCAGCGATTGCCGCAAATGAGGACATCGATAAGAAGGCTGCAGCAAGCGCTGCCGTGGCGGCGATCTTGATGCCTGACATTTTTGCCTTCTTTTTCTACGGATAGGATTTTTGAGGTTCACTTTTAGGTTAGCCATTGATGCGAGGCAAACCCAGGCTTGCACTCTGTTTCACAGAAAACACTCAGCCACTACCGAAAGGCGCAACATGTCGATTCGCCTTTCCACAATCGCGCTCGAGCTAGATGCCTTCAACTTGATCGAGCGCCTCCCTGAGAACCCACTGGTTTACATCCGAGGCGGCGAAGGTTTGGTTGGCTGGGGCGAGGCCCTGCGCATCGAGGCCAGCGGCAGTAACCGAATCAATGAACTGGCCGCCAAGTGGCGCGAACTGGCCGAAACCGCTGTGATTGATGACCAGGTCAAGTTGCCAGGCACTGGTTTGGTGGCGTTCGGCAGCATTGCTTTTGCCGATGCAAGTTCGGCAACCAGCGCACTAATCGTGCCGAAGATTCTGCTGGGCGTTCGCGATGGCCGAGCCTGGCTAACCACCGTCGAAACAGACGTTGCCGGGCACCCAATCTCGAATCTCGGTGCCGAAAAGTTTTGGGCTGCCGATGCGCGCTATTCCACCAACCCGCCAATCAACCTTGCCTCGGGCACTCAGAGCGCCAACGGTTTTAAGAACTCGGTTGATCGTGCTGTGAAAGCAATCACGGATGACGAACTCGAAAAAGTAGTTCTGGCCCGAGATCTAGTTGGCGAACTCCCGGCAAGCTTCGACATTCGCTCCGTGCTAGCCAAATTGGCCGCGCGATTCCCAACGTGCTGGGTTTATTCGGTCGATGGCATGTTTGGCGCATCACCAGAGCTCCTGGTGCGCGTTGCCCACGGTCAGGTTTCGGCACGTGTATTGGCTGGCACCGCGGGCCGCGGCACCGACCCCGAAGTCGACAAGGCAATTTCGGCAGCGCTTGCCGCCTCGGTGAAGAACACCACCGAGCACGCGTTTGCCGTCGACTCACTTGTTCAAACTCTGCAACCGTTCTGCGAACACGTTGATGCCGACCCAAGGCCATTCAGCCTTGCCCTGCCAAACCTCTGGCACCTCGCCAGCGACGTGCACGGAGTGCTTCGCGATGAAGCCTCGGTTCTCGATCTTGCGGCTGCCCTGCACCCCACAGCCGCCGTTGCCGGCACCCCTCGCCTCGAGGCTCTAGACCTGTTGTCAGAACTCGAACCGTTCGACCGCGGCCGCTATGCCGGCCCAGTCGGTTGGATCGGTGCCGATGGCGATGGCGAATGGGCAATTGCTCTACGTGGAGCACAAATTGAAGGTTCAAGCATCCGTGCATTTGCCGGTTGCGGAATCGTCGCCGGCTCTGAGGCAGAGGCCGAGTTGGCCGAAACCGAACTCAAGTTCTCGCCGATGCGTGAGGCGCTTAGCTGAGTCGAACGTCAATCAAGATGCGACCAGTTTTAGCCAGCGCATCATCGAGTTGACCAAGGCTTTCGACCCGGGCGTAGGCCCAGCCATAAGCCTGAGCAAGGTGCCACAGGTCTGCGGTTTGCGGAGTCTTGAAAAGTCGAGTGAAGGTGGCCTCGTCTAGGGTTTTTGCCATCTCTAGGCTGCTGAAAATGCTGCCGCCGCCATCGTTGCCAACGATTACCTGAAGATTGGGTTCGGCCTCGGTTGCATCAATCGCCAGAGATCCCGCATCGTGCAACAAAGTCAGGTCACCAAGCAAAACTCGCGTGGTTCCCTCGGTCGCAATCAATGCAATTCCGGCTGCCGTCGCGACAGTGCCATCGATGCCCGCCAAACCGCGGTTCGAGAACACTCGAAGCCCCTTGGCTGGTGCCCAAACATCGGCTTCACGGATAAGTCTCGAGGCGCCGAGAATCAGCTGATCGGCACCATCGGTGACCTCCCAAAGCTTCTCGACCAATGAACGACGATCCAATTGACCCGAGGCTGGGTTCGCTTGTGCGTGCTGGGCATCAGCGCGACGCCAAGCCTCGAGCCACTCGAAATCAACCTCATCATCAACCGTGATTTCATCAACCAATTTGCCGGCCCGGCGAGACACATCAAAGTGCCCCATGTGAGGGCTGCGCACCACGACAACCTCGACCTCAGGGTTGAACAGAAGTTTGATTGCGGCACGGCCCAGGGTTGGCTTGCCGAATACGATCGCCCGGCCAATCTGCCCAGCCAGCTCGGCCCACTGACCATCGAGGTCAAGCAGGTTTCGATAGGCAAGGATGGCGTTGGCACCCGAACGCGCACCGGATGACGGCTCGGCGAATAGCGGCCAACCGAAGGCCTCGGCCAGCTCGACGGCATCGTCACCCGAACCGGCACCGGCAATGACCACGGTAGGCACTGCAGCTGAGAGCATCGCGAACTCTGGAATTGGTTCGAAGATTTCTGGCAGTTGAATCTGCGGCTTCAGGTCGGCGGCATTTGGCTCTAGAGCCGAAAGCGGCTCGCGGAAGGCTAGGTTGAGCTGAACCGGGCCAGGCTGGTCGCCGTCGTAACCCATCGAAATTGCGATTGCATCGATAGCCAATTGAACCGCTTCGGCGAATTCGCGATCATGGCCATTTGGCGCCGGCACATCAAAACACTCGCGAACTGCATCGGCAAAAATACCAACCTGATTTGTAGTTTGGTTGGCACCGACTCCGCGAAGTTCGTGTGGGCGATCGGCAGTCAGCAAAATCAAAGGCACACCCGAATGATTGGCTTCCAAAACTGCCGGGTGCAGGTTAGCAACCGCGGTTCCCGAGGTGGTGATGATCACCGAAGGCTCCCCCGAGGCAAGTGCCGAACCCAGAGCGGTGAAGCCGAGCGAGCGCTCATCCAAGCGCACATGAAGATCTATTTTGCCGGCCGAGGCAAGTTGCCCAGCTGCGATGGCGAGAGCCTGTGAACGAGCGCCCGGGGCCAGAAAGAAATTGCGAATGCCAGCCTTGGCCAGGGCGGCCAAAAGATGCGCAGCAAAAACTTGTGCGGGCGAACTACTTGTCATTCTCAGCTTCGTCTTCGGGCTTAGCTGGGTTGGTGTCGTTGTTCTTTTTTTGCTCTTCTTCAGCCAGGCGTCGAGCAAGGTTTCTCAAAAACTCCGGGTCATCATCCGGGGCCGAGGTTTTGGTGACCACTCGGCCGCCACGGCCAGAACCGCCGCCGCGCTTTCGCTCGAGCAATGCGCTGATGCCATAGACGGCACCAAAGATCACAGCAATGCCTAAGATCACAGCGATAAAAATCAACAACCTCATAGGTTAACTCTAACCAGCCTGAAACTTAGACTTATTCCATGAAGAACGCATGGTTGAACTACATCCTTATCCGTCTAGGTCTGTTTGTTGGCATTTTGGTGATCATGATCTTGATCGGTTTTGAGAAGTTCTTCAGCGCCTTAATTGCCGCTGTTCTTTCGCTTGCCATCTCGCTGATTTTCTTCTCGAAGCAGCGCGATCGCGTCTCTGAGGCGGTTTATAAGCGCATCAACCGCAACGACACCGTCGGCACCGACGACACCGATAGCGACCACGAGAACGCCGTGCTCGATGCAAAAAAGGACCCCGAGGCTAAATAACCCCGAGGCCCTATTCGCTGAGTTGCGCTCTTCTGTATTAGAGCGAGAAGCTCACTTTAGCCAGACCCCAGCCAAACATCACGCCATAAGTTAGCGCCGCGAAACTGGTCAACTTAAGCACCAGGATGAGTTCGCGAGGCGTCTTGGCGGTGATCGCGATCAAAGTTGCCGGCAGGATGAAGAACAAAGCCAACCAAGCAAAGAAAGTTGCTGGGTATAGGTAAGGGAATGGCAACAAGATCACGAACGGCAACCAGACCATAGCCAGGTAATACCCGAGCGCCCACTTCTTGCCCACCTTGACCGCAAGGGTTCGCTTGCCGGCCAGCACATCCTGGTTAATGTCACGGATGTTGTTGATCATCAAGACACCAGCGGCGAACAGGCCGATTGCAGCGCCACCGAAGAGTGAGTTTGCATCAAAGTTGCCAATCTGAATGTAGGCGGTGCCCATGGCGGCAACCAGGCCGAAGAACACGAATACGGCTAGCTCGCCGAGACCCGCATAGCCATAAGGGTTTTTTCCGCCGGTGTAGAACCAGGCGGCGACGATCGCGATGGCACCAACGCTGAGCAACCACCAGAAGCCGGTGATGACCACAATGGCTAGGCCGGCGAGAGCAGCGAGGGCGAAGAAGCCGAAGGCCACAAATTTGACCAGCTCTGGGCGAACCGACTTTGAGCCGGTCAGGCGCAGCGGCCCAACTCGGAATTCATCGGTGCCACGAATGCCATCTGAATAGTCGTTGGCATAGTTGACGCCGATCTGTAGAAACAGGGCCACAGCCAGAGCAAGTAGAGCCAGCGGGGCCTTGAACGACTGTATGGTTCCGGCGGCTCCCCAGCCAACCATGACCGGCGCAATTGCTAGCGGCAATGTGCGCAGGCGTGCGCCCTCAACCCAGAGTTTGGCCGGCGAAACTTTGCGCTTCGGGGTGGCTTTGGTAGCCGCCTTGGCCGGTGACTTCTTGTTTGCCATTAGAGCTCCTCGAATAGTCTTTTGATTGCTTGAAGATCGTGCTTGCCGCTTGGCAATTTTGGCACACCATCGGTGCGCACCACCCGAACCGGCTTGCCGGCCGGACCCAAGTCGTTAGCGAGGGCGAGGGCGATTTCATCGGCAACCTCTGGGCTACCCAGATAAACAATGCCCACGCGTTGACCCCACTCTTGATCGGCGATTGAGGTGGCGGCCAGTTCGGCAACACCCGGAACCGCTCGCGCTAGCTCCTCGACGCGATCTAGCGAAATCTTGAGCCCACCAGAAACGATCACTCGGTCGATGCGACCCAACACGCGCAGTTTGCCATCCTGGCCGAATTCGCCAAGGTCATTTGTCACAAAGGTTTCACCAATGGCCATAACCCCGGAGTCATCGGCAATCTCGGATGCCAAAATCTTGCCCGAAATTTCGATGCGATTGCCAACCAAATCAACCGTGACGCCGTCGAGCGGAACGCCATCGTAGACGCAGCCACCGCAGGTTTCGGTCATGCCGTAGGTGATCACAATCTCTATGCCAAGGTCGCGAAGTGCGGCGACAATCTCGTCTTGAGGAGCCTGACCGCCAACCAAGATGGCATCGAATTTTCTAAGTTGCGAGAGCAAAAAATCATTCTTGCCACTTGGGCTAAATGGGTCATTGATTGCTGCAGCAATTCGCGCCAACTGCGTTGGCACCAAGGACGTGTAGCGGCGAGCACCGGTCATCAGCGAAGCGGATCTTGCGAAGGCTTCGGCGGTGAACGGCACGCTGGTGTTCATCATCACCGGTTGAGTGTCGGCCACCAGAGAGCGAATCAAAACGTTGGCGCCAGCCACAAAATTGATTGGTAAAGCCAGGAGCCACTGCCCCGGCCCGCCGAGTCGAATCTGGGCCGCATTTGCACTTGCCAGGATTGCCTCGCGCGACAGGGTCACGCGCTTCGGTTTGCCACTCGAACCGCTGGTCTCGACGATTAGGCCAGTGCCGGCTTCAACTTCATCCGGGAGCCCAAAGGTCTCGGGCATCTTGCCGTTGACCTCGGGTGCGGTTATGAAAACAGCTTGGTTTGCTGCCAAGACTTCGCCGAGTGCCACAAGTGCCCCGAAGGTGTCATTGGCGGCGACGAGCTTGAGCGGAATCATGAATTATTTAGCGGCCGGACCCTAGAAGTGCCAAGGGTATGGCGACCAGTCCGGCTCGCGCTTCTGCAAGAACGAATCGCGGCCTTCGACCGCTTCGTCGGTGCCATAAGCCAAGCGAGTTGCTTCACCGGCGAAGAGCTGTTGGCCGGCGATGCCGTCATCCACGGCGTTGAAGGCAAACTTGAGCATGCGAATCGACTGCGGTGACTTGCGAAGAATTTCGGCACCCCATTCGACACCGACCTTCTCGAGGTCAGTGTGCGGCACAACCGCGTTTACCACGCCCATCTCGTAGGCGCGCTGGGCGCTGTATTCGGCGCCGAGGAAGAAGATTTCACGAGCAAACTTCTGGCCGGTTTGGCGAGCAAGATAAGCGCTGCCATAGCCGGCGTCGAACGAGCCGACATCAGCATCGGTCTGCTTGAACTTGGCGTGCTCGGCGCTGGCCAGTGAAAGGTCGGCAACCACGTTTAGCGAGTGACCGCCGCCGGCAGCCCAACCAGGAACCAGGGCAATCACCACCTTCGGCATGAAACGGATTAGGCGCTGAACCTCAAGAATGTGCAGTCGGCCGTTACGGGCCGGATCAATGGTTTCGGCGGTCTCGCCTTCGGCATACTTATAGCCATCACGGCCGCGCACCCGCTGGTCGCCACCAGAACAGAATGCCCAACCGCCATCCTTTGCCGATGGGCCGTTGCCGGTAAGCAACACGACACCAACGCGTGAATCCATGCGGGCATGGTCGAGAGTCTGGTGCAGCTCATCTACGGTCTTTGGGCGAAAAGCGTTGCGCACCTCGGGGCGGTTGAACGCGATGCGGACAATGCCGAGCTCGTTGTGCTTGTGATAGGTGATGTCTTCGAGCGCTTCAAAACCCGGCACCTCGTGCCAGATGCTCGAATCAAAGATTTCAGAAACCTGCTTGGTCATGGTTCAAGCCTAACTAGTTGAGGTGCTTGAAAGCACGGTCGAGGCGGTCGATCCACCAGTCGATGCGGTGATCCTCGGCTTCGAAAACATCGAGCTTTTGCTCGTCGACATCGATTCGTCGAACCTCGATAAAACCATCAACTGGGGCAAGTGGCTCACGGGTTACATCGCCAGCCAACAAGGATGCGGTCGCGAGACCGCAGTCGAACGCGACTCCGCCCGGCGCGGTTGCGCCACCCGCAGAAACCGGACCATGCAGCGGCAACGCGGCCGCAAGGTAAGCGCCCATCGAGAGGCCGACCGAGGATTCCAGAGCGCTCGAGATGACCACCGGAAGGCCAGCTTCGGCAGCGATCGAAATGGCTCTCGAGATTCCACCAAGTGGTGCGGCCTTCAAAACCAGGATGTCGGCTGCGCCGGCCTGCACGACCGCCATTGGGTCGCTCACCTTGCGAACCGATTCATCGGCGGCGATTTTTATGCCGGCTGCAGACTCGGCGCCGATTCCGGCTTGAGCCAGTTTCAACCGCAACTCGGCCATCTCGGCAATCGTGGTCACCGGCTGCTCCAGGTAGTCAAGAGCCACGTTCAGTTCAACCATCTTGCGAGCAACGGTCATTGAGTCTTCGACCGAGTAGCCGCCGTTGGCATCAAGACGAATTCGGGCAGTCGGGTAGGCCGCACGAACAGCCTCGATGCGGGCGAAGTCATCTGCCAAACTCTGACCAGTCTCGGCGACTTTGATTTTTACGGTCGAGAAATTGCCAAAACGCGCGAGCACCTTTTCGACTTGGTCAGGCGTGACGGCAGGCAATGTTGCGTTCACTGGAATCGCCTCACGACGAATCTCGGGAAGCGCACCGAAGCCAAATTCGATGGCTGCGGCTAACCAAACCGCAGCTTCTTCATCCGGGTATTCAAGAAACGGTGACCACTCTGCCCAGCCATTCGGACCCTCAAACAGCATTACCTCTCTGTCTACCACGCCACGAAAACGGGTGCGCAGCGGCAGCGAAACCACGCGCGCGCTAGACAAGATGTCGGTGAGCGCTGGCATTGCAGAAAAGTTAGTCATCGAATGAGTGCCGAAACTGGCGGCCTATTTCAAGCCGCTATAAACGTGCAAGCCCTTGAAGAACAGGTTCACCACGGTGAAGTTAAACAGGATCGCGACGAAACCAACGATGGCCAACCAAGCCGAACGCTTTCCGTTCCAGCCGCGGGTGGCGTTGGCGTGCAGGTAGCCCGCATAAATGGTCCAGATGATGAATGTCCAAACCTCTTTGGTGTCCCAACCCCAGTAGCGGTGCCAAGCACGCTCGGCCCAAATCGCACCAGCAATCAGGGTGAAGGTCCAAAGAATGAAGCCGATGATGTTGAAGCGGTAAGACAGACGTTCGAGCTTGTCTTCCTTCGGGAACAAGGCCAGAATTCTGCGCATCAAATCGACCAGCTTTAGCTTCGAAGTTTTTACCCACTTGGCAGTCTTGAAGACATAGGCAATCGAAAGCGCAGCGGCGATGTTGAAGAATGCAGTTGCCAGCACGGCTACCATCACGTGGATGACCAACCAGTAGCTCTGGAGCGCGGGCATCAGCGACTTCACGGCTACATAAAAAATGGTGTCGGCGGTGCCCAGAATCAATAGGTTGAAACCGGCCACAAAAGTGGCGATCAGTCGAATGTCCTTGATGGTCAAGGCAAGCAAGAAGATGACGACGACCACGAATGAACCCGTGATCGAGAACTCATACATGTTGGCCCATGGCACACGAGATGCCGAGATGCCCCGCAGAACCACACCAACACCATGGATGGCTGCCGCAATCGCGAGCAGAATGATACCGACTCGCTCGAGCTTGGTTGCCCCGGCGCGCACGGCCTTCTTGGTGCTGGCCAACTGCGAAAGGTGCAGCACGAAGGTGAGGAAGGCGAAGGTGTAAACCAACATCGCACCTTCGACTACTAGGCGTGAGATGGCCGCAAGATCGGCGTTTAGCGTGATGCTATTCATCGGCTTCCTTTTGCTTGGTTAGATTTGCAACCTTGGTTGCGCGAGATTTATTCGGGGTCAGTTCTGAAACGATTTCGGCGACCACCTTTTGAAGCACTGGGTCATCGCCACGGGCAAGGGCTGCAACTTCGAACCCACCCTCGGTTTTGCGGACCCAAACTCGACGACGAGGAACCAACAAGGATGTGGTCACGCCGGCAAGTGCAAGCAAAGCAAAAACCAAAACCCAAACCCCACCCGGGTTGTAGGTGATGTCGAGCGAGGCGAATCGCTTGAGCCCATCGAAGGTCACAGTGCCGAGACCCTTAGGGAGCTGGGCAGTTTCACCGAGCTGCAGACGCAAGCCCTTGACCCCCGATTTGCCGCCAGCAATCTGCTTCATGTTTTTAATGTCGAGTGCAAAGACGTTTTTTGGCTGCCCTTGATTGATACCAAGGTCACCCTGGTAGATGTTCATTGAAAGCATCGGAATCGCAGCATCCGGATAAAGCGAAGTCAGCGCACCGGTCGAGAGCTCGCCAACCGTTGGATAGAAGAACGCAATGATGCCGTATTGCTTTGGCACATCAGTGACCTTGATCACACCCAGCGAGGTGTAGTTGGCATCCTGTGGCAGATACGGGGTTGCCCCCGAATAGACGATCTCGCCGCTCGCGTCGCGGATGGTGATCGATGGCGCATAGCCGTTGCCGGTTAGGTAGATGTTGGCATTTGGCATGGCCAGCGGCTCGTTAACGCGGACCAGACCCTTGGTCTGCTTGCCGGTGGCACCCATCGTGGTGGTCACATAGGCGCGGAAGTCGGTTGGGGTGCCGGCGTTGGCCTGATTTTTCAGAGTTTTGTCCCGATAGAAATCAACCTCAAAGCGGTCGAGGGCAACGCTGAATGGCGCCAGCTGCGATTCATTGAAGAAGGTGCCCGGTGAGAACGAGTCGTAACCGGCGAGGTTGTTGACGAAACTCTCCCCCTCGACCACTACGCGCTGGCCGCTGTAACTGAGGCCACCACCGATGCCGACGGCAATCAAAACACCGATGAGTGAAAGGTGGAAAACCAGGTTGCCAGTTTCGCGAAGGTAGCCGCGCTCGGCGCTTAACGAACCCGAATCTGCCTCGATGGCCACGCGGTAACCCTGCTTCTTCAGCAAGGTTTGGGCGTTGGACAGCAGCGCATCCTGGCTCTTTTTTGAAGTCAAGGTCGCCGCCTTGAATGCCGGCATGCGCTTCAGGTTTTTTGGAGTGGCAACTGGAGGCAGTCGAAGTGCTCGAGCGTGAGCCGCCGTGCGCGGTAACACGCAACCAATCAGCGAGGTAAACAGCAGAATGTAGATCGCCGAGAACCAGGCCGAGGTATAGACGTCGAACAGCTGAACCTTGTCGAGAATCGGCGCCAAAATCGGGTTGGCATCGAAGTATGCGGTTACGCCGTTTGGGTCGGCGGAACGCTGCGGAAAAACTGAACCGGGCACTGCCGCTGCGGCAAGCAAAAGCAGCAAAATCAACGCGGTGCGCATCGAAGTTAGCGAACGCCAAATCCAACGGAACCAACCCTTGATGCCGATTTCAGGCGATTTGATTTCTTCGTTTGCCAAAGCAGATTTAGATGGCTGGTATGAAGGCAACGGTCACCTCCTGAACCAAGACGATGATTGCGTTCCAGAGACCGGAAACCAATAGCAGGCCGAGCAAAATAAGCAATGATCCGCCGGCGATGTTGAAGGCGCGGATGTGGCGTTTGACGAAGCCCACTGACTTAGTCGCCCAGCCGAAACCAGCGGCGATGGCGATGAATGGCAAACCCAGACCGAGTGAATAAATCACGGTCAGCAGTGCGCCGCGTGACGCCGAACCACCATCGAGTGAAAGTGTCAAAACGGCCGCCAAGGTAGGGCCAATGCACGGGGTCCAACCAAGACCAAATGCGATGCCAAGCAGTGGTGCACCAATCAGACCGAGGGTAGGAGACACCTGCATTTTGAAGGTTCGCTGCATGAATCCGAACTGGCCGATTAGAACCAAACCGAGCAAGACAATTACGGCACCCAGAACCCTTTGGATAACCGCGCCGACGCCAGACTGAATCAGTGTTCCAATGCCACCGAAGGCCGCACCTAGCGAAACGAAAACCAGGGTAAAACCGGCGACGAAGAGCACGGCGCCGAGCAGCATTCTGGTGCGCGATTTCTTCTCGCCAGAGCCGGCAGCGCCGGAAACAAAACCTAGGTAGCCAGGTACCAACGGCAACACGCATGGCGACAAAAATGAAATCAAACCGGCAAGCAAAGCCAGTGGCATTGCCGCAAGCAATGAGCCGTTGAGAATGATTTCACCGGGGTTCATTACTTGACCTTTTCATCCATGACGGTTTGAACCAAGGCGGTCAAAATTGACTTATCGATTCGGCCGAGCACGCGTGCCGAAACCTTGCCCTGCTTGTCGATGACCAAGGTGGTTGGTACTGCAGCCGGGGTGACGATGCCGGTGAAAGCGAGAGCCACCGAACCGGTCTTTGAATCGATGATTGAAGGCCAATTGATTTTGAAGTTTCGGTTGAATGCCGCAGCAGTGGCGGCCGAGTCGCGGACGTTGACGCCAACAAATTGAACCTGAGGGAACTTGGCGGCAATTGCCACTAGGTCTGGCGCTTCAGCGCGGCAGGGAGCACAGCCGGCATACCAATAATTCATGACCACCGGAACACCGCTGAGTTGGTCGCTAGACAAAATTCCACCGGTCTCGGTCGGGCCTGCCCACTTCACCGACTTACCTCGGTTAGCTAGCGCATACTCGGTTACCGAGCCGTCGCCGGCGATGTAGTTCTTGTTGTCGCCAGCCTTGAACTGGTTGGCCAACGGGTCATTTGCTGCACAAGCACCAAGCCCGAGTGAAAGCATGGCGGCGACAGCAAAGGTTGAGGCGGCGCGCAAAATCTGCTTTGAAAGCTGAGCCTTCATTAGACGGCACCCCTATCGATGACTGTGTGGTTCGCAGCGGTGTCGACATAACCGACCTCGACAAACCTGCCGTCTTTTCGCTCGAGAGTTGTGATGCTCGAGAGTGAACAGCGGCGTTGCTTTGGGTTGTGTGCCAGCGGCTTGCCGGCCACGGATAGTTGAACCATGACGATCGGCAATTGGTGGCTAACGATTACAACATCGCCAGAGTCAACACTGTTCCAAGCATCTTCGATCGCAGCCATCATCCTGGTTGCAATGGCCTCGTATGGCTCACCCCAGCTTGGCTTCTGCGGATTGCGCAGGTGGTAATAAAGGTGTGGGCGAATCAGGATGTGCGAAGCGGTCAGCTTGCGACCTTCGAAGATGTTGTAAGGCTCGATAAGACGCTCATCGGTGTGCACATCGAGACCGAATGCGTTGGCCACTGGCGCCGCAGATTCTTGTGTGCGCAGCAGCGGCGAAGCGAGAAGTTTGACGACATTTCGACCCTCGGCCGAAACGGTTGAAGCCACCTTGGTCGCGGCAGATTTGGCCATCTCATGGCCAAGTTCGCTCAGGCGGAAGTGCGGCAATCGTCCGTAAAGAACGCCCCCAGGGTTGTGCACCTCGCCATGACGAATCAGGTGGATGCGGTCGGCGGGCATACGCTCAAGTCTACCCTCGGCTAAACTTGGCTTTTATGAGAACCCGCACCCTTATCAAAGACCTTGCCGCGCGCGAAGACGGCCCAGTAACCCTCGGCGGATGGGTCGAAAAGCTTCGTGACCAGAAGCGCATCCAGTTCATCATTTTGCGTGATGAGACCGGCTCGGCTCAGGTCACCTACCCGCGCCCAACCATCGATGACGCCCCGGATGAAAACGATGCATTGGCAGCCAAGGTTTCGACCCTGACCAACGGTTCATTCGTTTGGATCACCGGTCGTTTGGTGCACGACGAGCGCGTAA
>ERZ650308.508-NODE-508-length-20990-cov-7.881060_pt1 | contig 20990 bp, 17 predicted proteins | sample MGYA00376244_ERZ650308 | MGnify/ENA primary metagenome ERZ650308 (study PRJEB26733, sample SAMN07839295) | wastewater metagenome | biome: small river; feature: stream; material: water | place: USA: North Carolina | collected 2016-04-26 ... | reverse complement strand
AAAGACACAGCGCCTGTTTAACTGTTCGCGCGTTTTTTGAGCCAGCGCATCAAGCCGCCCACCACGGGCAGCTTTTCGTACAACTCTTCGGCCGCATCCCAATAGTCGCGATGCACGGCCACGCGCCATACACCGGCTTCTTCGCGCAGCACAAAATGCGTGGCACCACGAATGGTTTGCATCGCGCCCTTGTCCATGCGTGGCACAGAGAAGCAAAAATCCCAAGTCACAAAGCACTGCGCGCCATTCTGTACTTGCTGGGTAATCACAAAGCGCGGGGCCTCTAGCGCTTCAAACATGTGACCAAAGATGAGTTCAATCGCTGAGATGCCCTTCACCTCATTGAAGGGGTCTTTGAACTGCGCATCTGCGGTGTAGAAGTGCGCAAGATGCGCCACGTCGCTGGGTTGCAAGTGCTCAAAAAAATGCACCACACTTTGCAGCGCAGCTTCGGGGGTGTCAGGACGGGTGTGGTGGAGTGACATGATGATCCCCCTACATCCCAGTGCCACGGCGCACCAGGGCAAAGTACCAGCGATAAGGCAGCAAGCGCATCAAAAGCAACATGCGCGTAAAGCGCTTAGGAAAGTGAATGTGAAATTGGCCTTTGCGCCAACCGTTCAAAATTTCAGACGCCGCTTTATCGGGCGTGATGAGCGCGGGCATGGGAAAGTCGTTGTTGGCCACCAGTGGGGTTTCTACAAAGCCAGGGTTGATCAGACTCACGCCAATGCCGTGGGGCGATACGTCGTAATGCAAGGCTTCCGCTAAGTTGATGAGTGCGGCTTTGGTCGGGCCATAAGCCATGCTTTGTGGCAAACCGCGAAAGCCCGCCACGCTAGAAATCAAGCTGATGTGACCACGCTGTTGCGGCAACAATTCGGGCAGCACAGCATCCAGCACACGCAGCGCACCGGTGTAGTTGATATCAAGGTGGCGTAGCATTTCGGGCAGTGAATACTCGGTCGCGCGCATGGCTTGGTAGTAGCCCGCGCAGTACATCACCACATCCAAACCTTGTTGCGTTTGCACGTAGCGGGCTGCGGTGGCGATGGCGGCGGCATCCGCCACATCCAGCACCACAGCTTGTGCGCCGGGATGGTGGTCGACAAACTGTTGCAGCAACCCGGCATTGCGCGCTGACACCACCACGCGGGCGCCAGCGGCATGCAAGGCTTTGGCCGTGGCCAAGCCAATGCCGCTGGATGCGCCAATCAGCCATACGCTGCGGCCATGCCAGTCGGTGATAGGTGGGTTCAGGGGTTTGATCAAGGGCATGTCAACCTCGGCGAGTGAATGAGTTGAGCATCATTGTTGCGCGCCTGCCAGCAATTGCTGGCGGAGCTGGCGCTGCGAAGTTTCGGGGGCCAGCCAAATACCAAAAAAGCGTTTCGCCAATTCGGCGTCGGGCACGTCACCCAACAGGCGCTCTTGGTGCAAGAGTTGCATGCCTTTGTCGGGCGCGTAGACGCCAGTGATGCGTTCACCGTTGCGCACATTCGGAAGGAGTGATTGCAACACGCCCGACCAGCTTTGTTGTTGGGCAGCACTCAGGGGGCGCTGCCCCTGCATTTCTTCCATCGAACGCTGTGCAATGTCAGCGCCTTTGAAATCACGCAGGTATCGCAGCTCTAGCACCAAGGTTTGCATCGCCCAGTTGTCGGGTGCAAATGCAGTGCTGCTCCACAGGCTGGCGTCGTACACCTCAAAGCCCCAATAGGTGAATCGGTGTTGCCCAATTAGGCGCGGCGTACCGCGAAGCAGGGAGCGCACAAAGTTGGGGACGGTAGATCTTGCGTCTGGCTGGTCACGGGTGGCTTGTGCTTGCACCGCGTTGAACGGACCAACAACAGTGCTGACCAACAGGGCTGTTTGAAGCCCAAGCGCCAATGCAGCGCGACGTGTGGTCATGGCTTGAGCAAGGTGAACTGAACCACGTCCGTGTTGTGCTGCTCAAACGCCGCTTCGCAGTAGGCGAGGTAGAACTCCCAAATGCGAATGAAGCGTTCGTCAAAGCCCAGTTGCAACACCTGCGCTTTGTCGGCCATGAATTGGTGACGCCAGCGGCGCAAGGTTTCGGCGTAGTCCAAACCGAAAGCTAATTCGTCTATCACTTTCAGGCCTGCGCGTTCGGCGTGTGCGCGGAATTCTCGGGGGCAAGGCAAGCAGCCGCCAGGAAAGATGTACTGCTGAATAAAGTCAGTGCTCTTCACATAGCGGTCAAATAGCGCGTCGTCGATGACGATGGTTTGGATGCATGCTTTGCCGCCCGATTTGAGCAAGCGTGCCACGCTCTCAAAATACGTGGGCCAATACGCTTGACCGACGGCCTCCAACATTTCGATGGAGCAAATCGCATCGTAAGGACCGTCGTCAATGTCGCGGTAGTCTTGCAGGCGCAGGTTGCTTGTGGCCGCCAAGCCTTGGGTTTGCATGCGTTGGTTGGCAAAAGTCAGCTGCTCATGGCTCAGGGTCACGCCACTCATGTGCGCGCCAAACTCTTGGCCGCCCAGCTCGGCCAAGGCGCCCCAGCCACAGCCGATTTCTAGGATGCGATCACCCGCTTTGGCATCCACCATGCGCAGCGCTCGGCGCACTTTGGCGGTTTGAGCTTCGGCCATCGGTTTGGTGTGGTCGTTTTCAAACCAAGCCGATGAGTAATTCATGGTGGGGTCAAGCCACAGTTCGTAAAACGCATTGCCAAGGTCGTAATGCGCGTGAATGTTCTTCTTGCTATTGCTGCGCGTATTGCGGTGAAGCAAGTGGCGCACGCGGTAAAACAAGCGGCCCAGCCAGCTGCCAAAGATCAGCTCGTCCATGTCGCGGCGGTTGGCGACCAAGAGCTGAAGCAGCTCGGACAAATTGTTGGTGCTCCACTCACCGGCAATGTAGCTTTCGGCAAAACCAATGTCACCGGACTTCAAAGCTTGTGTCAGGGGCGCATAGCTGTGCAAATGCAAGGTGGCGTTGAGTGCGTGGCCAGTGGCGGGCGCTGCACCATATTGCGCCACGCTGCCATCGGGCCATTGCACATGCAAGGTGCCATGTTGTAAACGTTGCAGCAAGGCCAGCACACGCCGCGCAACAGCGGGCATGTCTTGGGGTGCAGAGCGGTCGGGGGCCGAGGTTGTGGATGAAGGCATGGCTAGGCTTTGAATCAGTTCAATGGGTTACAAAATCTTTGGGCGGCGTGGGCTTGGTGAAAAACGGCACATGCTTTCGCCACAGCTTCAATGCTTGCCAATGGATGCGGGCCATCACCATGAGGGTCATCAGTGGGTAGGACCACAGGGCGCGGCGCAAGTTAGCGCGGGTGATGGGTTCGAGTTGGCCACTGATGCTGGTTTCGATCAGAGGGCCCAAGGCATCGTCGTGGTCCACGCGTGCCACGGTGTGGTCGGCAGTGCGCATGAAGCGAAAGCGGTAGTCGCCTTGTACCTCGCAAAACGGCGACACATGAAACACCTTGCTGGCGCGTTGTTCGACGCCGTAATGCGGGCGGTTCAACAAATAGCAATGGCGTTCGCCAAAGGTGTTGTTGACTTCCACCACGATGGCACGTAGCGAGTCGTCGACCGCATGGCAATACCAAAAACTCACGGGCTTGAAGGTGTAGCCCAACACGCGTGGGTAGCAATGCAGCCACACCTCGCCGGTGGCGTCGGTGATGCCTTCGCTGTGCAGCAGTTCATCTAGCCACGCCAGCGCGCCCCCTTTTGATGCGCTTCGGCCATCGCCGTGATCGGCCTCGTGAAAGCTGATGGCGCCTGCGCGGTTGATGGGCAAGAGGGTGTCATGCGTGGTGTGCAGGCTGCGCATGGGCAGCATCAAAAAGAAGGTGTCGTAGTTGAACGCGTGGTGTTTGGGGCGCAGTCGCGTGTGGCGCACTTGGCCAAAACCCATCATGGCTTGCGGGGGAGATGTGTGGTGCGCTGTATCGCTCATGATGCCAACGAGGCCAGCAGACCCTGCGCAGCGGCGCGGCCTGCCTTGAAACCATCTTCATGAAAGCCATAGCCCATCCACGCGCCAGCAAACCACGTATGTTGCTGGCCTTGCAGCTGGGGCATGTGGGCCTGCGCTTGAATCGCTGGCAAGTCAAACACGGGGTGTGCGTAGTTGTACTCGCCCATCACATGGGCAGGGTCAATCTCGCGCACGGGGTTGAGCGACACGATCACATCTTGCGTAAATGGCAAGGGCTGTAACAGATTGAGCCAGTAGTGCAAGCACACACGGGTGGACTCGGTGTTGTCGTGCGCGGCACGTTCGTAGTTCCACGCAGCCCAAGCGAGTTTTTTTTGGGGCATCACCGAGGTGTCGGTGTGTAAGACGGCGCGGTTGGGGTGGTAGCGAATGGCCCCCAGTGTGCTTTGCTCTTGCAGCGTAGGTTCGGCCAACATGGCCAAGGATTGGTCCGCATGGGTTGCCAGGATGACTTGGTCAAATCGTTCTGAGCCTGCATGCGTTCGAAGCGTCACGCTATGAGCATCGCGTTCAATGTGCAACACGGGGCTGTTTAAGCGTTTGTCCGCGATACCCGCCAAAATTTTCTCAACATAGTGGCGCGCGCCACCTGCCACCGTGTACCACTGTGGGCGGTTGTTCACTTGAATCAAGCCATGGTTGTGGCAAAACCGGATCATGGTGGCGACTGGAAATTTCAGCATTTGGTCGGTGGGGCAACTCCAGATGCAGCCCAACATGGGCAGCAAGTACCAGTCGCGGAAGGCGTCGCTGAATTTGTGCGAAAACAAAAACCCACTCAAGGGTTGGGCCAGTTCGTGGTCTTGGTTGCGCTCGGCCAGCTCGGTGGCCAAGGTGTTGAAGCGCATCACATCGCGCAGCATGTTCAAAAAGCTGGGCTTGAACAAATTGCTGCGCTGGGCAAACACGGTGTTGAGGTTGGCGCCATTCCACTCCAGCGCACCTTTGCCGTTCTTGTGGGGCACCTGCACCGAAAACGACATGTCCGATTTGACGGTGCTCACTTGCAGCGCTTCAAATAAGGCAATCAGCCCAGGATAGGTGCGTTCGTTGTAGACCAAAAACCCGGTGTCGACGCCATGTGTTTGCAGACCTGTGGCGGTGGGCAATGTCACATCCACGGTGTGGGTGTGACCGCCAAAATAGTCACCCGCTTCGAACAGCGTGATGTCGGCAGCCCCAAGCAAATGGTGGGCCGCCGACAGGCCCGAAATGCCCGAGCCAACAATCGCGATGCGTGGCTTCATAGCGCAGCGCCTTTCACGGCCAATTGCTTTTCAATCTCTTGTACAAAGCTTTTGTCTTGCGGTCCGGTCATGCTGCTGAAGCTCTTGATGTTTTTGCCATCGCGGCTGATGACGTATTTGTAAAAGTTCCATTTTGGGGTGGTGCTGGTTTGTTCTGCCAACTGCTTGAACAGGGGCAAAGCGTCTGTGCCGCGCACCGTGGTTTTCACAAACATGGGGAACTTCACGCCAAAGGTGTTTTCACAGAAGTCGGCAATTTTGGCGTTGCTGTCGGGTTCTTGTGAAAAATCGTTGCTTGGAAAACCCAGCACCACCAAGCCACGGTCTTTGTATTTGGCATACAAGGTTTCTAAGCCTTTATATTGTGGGGTGAATCCACAAAAACTGGCCGTGTTCACGACAACCACGACCTGGCCTGCGTACTGACACAGGTTTTGTGGCTTTTCGTCTTGCAGTCGCAGCACGCTGTGTTGCAGCACACGAGGACATGCGCCCATGGCTGCATTCGCCGCTTCTGGCGCACTGTGGGCCGCACTGAGAGTGAAAAACAGCCAGCCTAAGAGGAAAACAAAACGATGGATCACGCGAAAACCCTTTTTCAATAGGGGACAATCATGGCTGAATATAAAAAACCTGTCTACGACAAGAGACATTCTCCATGTTTACTTACGGGGCTTCTAATCCATGAACTCATGCAATGACCCTTTGCCCATGGCGCTTTCTATTGCGGCCGTCGAGCGTGACACTGGCATAGGTAAAGACACCTTGCGCGTGTGGGAGCGTCGTTATGGGTTCCCGCAACCGGGTCGCGATGCCCATGGCGAGCGCACGTACCCCACGGCGCAAGTGGAAAAACTTCGCGTGATCAAACGGCTGATGGACCAAGGCCATAGGCCGGGGCGGATCGTGGCGCAATCCATGGAAGCCCTGCGTCACCTCAGTCGTGGGGAAGAGTCGTTGCAACCCAGCCAAGACACCTCGCATGTGCAAGGGCAAGCAGATTTGATGGCTTATGTCGCCATGTTGCAAACGCAAGACCATGAGGGTCTTCGACGCGAACTATTGAAAACTTTGTCGAAAGACGGTTTACAACGCTTTGTCGTGGAGGTGGTGGCCCCACTCACCGCGATGGTGGGCGATACATGGGCGCGTGGTGATTTGGCAGTCCACCAGGAACATCTCTATACCGAGTGTGTGAGCAGCTTGATGCGACAGGCCATCCTGGCGATTCCAAAGCCAGCGAATGGTGGCCAGCCCACGGTTTTGCTCACCACGTTTCCGCAAGAAGCGCATGGCTTGGGCTTGCAGATGGTCGAGAGCTTGCTGACGCTGCATGGCTGTCGCTGCGTATCGCTGGGCACACAAACGCCAGTGCGCGACATTGCGCAAGCGGCGATGGCGCATCGTGCGGATGTGGTGGCTTTGAGTTTCAGTGTCAACATGAATGCCAACCATGTGGTGGACGGGTTGGCCGAGCTGAATTTGCTTTTACCGACTTCCGTTGCGCTCTGGGTGGGTGGGCAAGCGCCCGTGCTGCGACGTCGACCCATTGAGCGCGTGCGGGTGTTGCATGACCTGACGTCGATTGCTGAAGCGGTCCACGACTGGCGCCGCCTAGAATCGCATCACCATGGCTGACCCCACACTGCTCCCCCCTGCTTTCCTTTCTAAATTGGCTTCACGTCAAGACGCTTTGCTCCGCGTCGCGGCCTTGCGTGCGCAAGGGCCGGTGGTGTTCACCAATGGTGTGTTTGATGTGTTACACCGAGGCCATGCCTCTTACTTGGCACAAGCCCGCAGCTTGGGAGGCAGCTTGGTGGTGGCCTTGAACAGCGACGCGTCTGCGCGCCGTTTGGGCAAGGGGCCAGACCGCCCCTTGAACAACGAATTAGACCGTGCTGCCTTGATGGCCGCTTTGGAGTCTGTGAGCTTGGTGACGTGGTTTGATGAAGACACGCCGCTGGCGCTCATCACGGAACTGCGCCCCGACGTGCTGGTCAAAGGTGGCGATTACGACATGAGCAAGCTCGCCGAAACACAAGTGGTGCTGGCTTACGGTGGCCGAGCCCAAGCGATTCCGTTTGTCGACGGCTACTCCACCACGGCGTTGGTGAAGAAAATTCGTCAAGGCTAATCAGTCAAACACCGCGTGCCACAAGGCTTGGATGGCGGCACATTCTTTGGCTAGTTCTGCCATGGGCACTTGCGTGGGTTGCTCGTCCAAGCGGGCGCGGTGTTGTACCCGGCGCAATTCGCGGTAAGCGCTCCCTGCCGCTTCCCCCACGCCCGCAGGCAGCAACCCTGCTTTTTCAGCGCTCAGCAACAAGGCAATGTTGCCCACGTTTTCCAGCAACGCCGGATGTTGTTGCGCAAATGCCAGCACCAAGAATTGCACAACAAATTCGACGTCCACCATGCCACCCGCGCTGTGCTTGACGTCAAACAAATCGGGCTTGATGGTGTGTGCCGCATGCAGTTTCTCGCGCATGGCCACAATTTCTTGACGCAGAGACACTTGGTCGCGCTTGGCGTTGATGACGTTTGCACGCACCGTGTCAAAGCGTGCTTTGAGTTCGGGTGCGCCTAAGCAAAAACGTGCACGCGTCATGGCTTGGTGTTCCCAGGTCCAGGCGGTGTTTTCGCCGCGTTGGCATTGGTAGTCTGAGTAAGCCTCAAAGGTCGACACCAACAAGCCCGAGTTGCCGTTGGGCCTGAGCGCCGTGTCAATTTCATACAAATCGCCTTCGCCGGTCTTGACGGTCAGCCAGTTGATGAGTTTGCGCACGTAGGCCGCGTAGATTTCGCCAGCACGTTCATGCGTGTCCTCGTAAACAAACACGATGTCGAGGTCACTGCCGTAGCCCAACTCTTTGCCGCCCAGCTTGCCGTAAGCCAAGATGGCAAATTGAGGTGTATCGCGATGGCGTTGCTTAAAGTGCAGCCAGACCCAACGGCTGGTTATTTTCAGCACACTGTCGGCCAATGCGCTCAGGTCGTCCGCGACTTGCTCCACGCTGATGCGGCCTTCCACATCACGCGCCAAAGTGCGGAACACTTCGGCGTGGTGCGCGCGGCGCAGCAAGTTGAGCAGTGTTTCTTCGTCCGCTTGGTCTGTGGATTGCAGGGATTCAAGGCGTCTTTCTAACTCTTGTTCGAACTCGGCGGGCACAAAGCGCTCGGCCAACAGGGCTTCGCCGGCCAGCTCGTCAATGACGCCTGGATGTTGTTGCAAATATTTGGCAGGCCAGCGTGCCATGCCCAGCAAGCGCATGAGTTGTTCGTGCACGCGTGGCCGTTCGATCAGCAAAGCCAGATAGCTTTCCCGGCGAAGCAAAGGCTCCATCCAATCGGTCCAACGCACCGCCGCTTCTTCGCTCACGCGGCCATCTTCAATCCAGGCGTTGGTCCGTTGCAAAAGTTTGAGCAAGCGCTGAATGCTCTCGTCGCGCAAAGCACGCACGCGGGGCTGCTCAGACCAATGCGCCACGCGTTCGCTTAAGCGGGCGTTCAAGTCAGGCAACAGGGATTCCAAATCAACATAGTCGTTTTGGGCTTTGGGCGTGCAGCCTTTGCATTCACCTTGGCTGGTGGTTGGCGTCTTTTCGCCCAAACCCAACAAACGGTCAAACTCTTGCGCGACCAATTCACGGTGGCTGTCGAGCTGGGTGAGAAAGTCGCACACATCGCCGTAGCCGAGGGTCAGCGCAATCCAATTCAAATCGTCGTCGTTGGTGGGTAAAACGTGGGTTTGTTGGTCATCCAAGTATTGAATGCGGTGCTCGACCTGGCGCAAAAACACGTAGGCTTTGGCCAGTGCATCGGCGGTGCTGGCGGGCATCAGGTTAGCTTGGCTCAAGCGCTGCAAGGCTTGCAATGTGGGGCGTGTGCGCAATTCGGGGAAATGACCGCCGCGCACCACTTGCAGCAGCTGCACTGTGAATTCAATTTCACGAATGCCGCCGCGGGAGAGTTTGACATCGTTGGCGCGTTCAGGGCGACCTGCGCTGCGGGTCAGCGAATGCTTGCGAATTTGTTGGTGCAAGCCGCGCAACGACTCAAACACGCTGTAATCCAAATAACGGCGAAATACAAAAGGCAGCACCGTGTCACGCAACTGAAACGCATTGGCTTTCGCGCTGAAGGGGGCAACCACCCGAGCCTTGAGCCAAGCGAACCGTTCCCATTCACGACCCTGCACCAAAAAGTATTCTTCGAGGGATTGGCGAGACACCACACTTGGGCCTGAGTTGCCGTTGGGACGCAATGCCAAGTCCATGCGAAACACAAAACCGTGTTCGGTGTTATCGCCGATGAGGGCGTAAATCAGTTTGACAGCTTTGGCAAAGTAGTCGTGGTTGCTGATGCGTCCGCGCCCGTCGGGCAGGCCTGTGGTTTCGCCGTCTTCGTCATACACATAAATCAGGTCGATGTCGCTGGAGACGTTCAACTCGCGCGCGCCAAATTTGCCCATGCCAATGATCCATAGCGTTGCGCGTTCGCCGCTGGGGGTGGTGGGCATGCCGTAGCTGGCATCGAGTTGAATCTGCGCTTCGCGGAAGGCGACGTCTAGGGTGAATTCGCCAAGCTCGGTCATGGCTTGCGTTACCACGGCGAGGGGGCTGCGTTGGTCACAGTCCAGCACCACCAATCGCGCCATCACCAGTTGGCGCAGCATGCGCAGAGCATCGCTGCAGCTGTGCGTTTGGCGCAGGGCTGTAAAACAGGTTTGCATGCTGGCTAAGACGGGCGCACCCGAAGCAAGCAAGTGCAGCTCGTTGGCATAACGCCGGTGCAAACGCTGCACAAAGCGCGAATAAGTACTTAAGTCCTGCATGGAGGGGGGGATAATTCCAATCACGTTACTAGCACCATGAAAAATTTGTCGGACCCTGTCAATTCCACCCCTGCATCCGCAGCTTCTGATTTGAAAATCAAATCAGGTTGGCGACGCACGCTCAACTGGGCTTTAGGCCTGGTTGTCTTGGTGTGGGTGACCGTGTTGCTTGCGTGGAGCGCCCTGCACATTTTCATTGTGCCGCGAATTGACGATTACCGTGAGGTCTTGCAACAACAAGCTTCGCGTGCAATGGGATTACGCGTAGAAATTGGCAGCATTCGCGCACAAGGCGGCTGGTGGGTGCCATGGTTTGAGGCCAACGACATGGTGTTGTTTGACCGGCAAGGGCGTGAGGCGTTGCGCTTGCCGCGCGTGCGAGCGGCTGTCTCGCCCCGCTCGGTGATATGGGGTCAATTTGAACAAATAGACATTGAGCAACCTGAATTAGAGATTCGCCGTGACGCCGATGGTCATGTGTGGGTCGCGGGTTTAGACACCGGCGCGGCTGGTGATGGCAGCGGCGCTGATTGGTTCTTTTCGCAGCCTGAATTTGTGGTGCGCCAAGGGGTGGTGCATTGGCGTGACGAAAGCCGTCCAAGTACGACGCAAGCTGCAGCGCCCGTGTTGACGCTCCAAGCGGTGGATATCGCGGTCAAAAACCACGGGTTTCAGCATGAGTTACGCGCCGATGTCACGCCGCCCGAGACTTTGGGCCGGCGCTTGTCTGTGCGTGGCAAGTTTTACCAGTTGCCTTGGCAGCGGGCTGGCGACACCACGCAGTGGTCGGGCGAGTTGTTTGCTGATTTGCCTTATGTGGACCTCGCCATCTTGCGCCAATGGGTCGCGATGGACAAAGGTTTGTCCTTGCAAGAAGGTCGCGGTGTCATGCGCTTGTGGACAGACGTGCAAAAAGGCCAACCGGTGGGCGTGACGGCCGATGTCGCTTTGGATGCGGTGGCCGCTCGCTTGGCGGCTGACCTTTTACCGTTGAGCCTGCGTCATGTGCATGGTCGTGTGGGGGCCCAATGGCAGGATGGCGAAGTCGCCATCAGCAGCCAAGATTTGGTGTTCGACACCCAAGAAGGTGAGCACTGGCCTGGTGGCGTGTTGCGTGTGAGTGGGCGTGGTGATGCGTTTGCATCTGGCACTCTGAGTGCCGATCGCTTGGACTTAGATGCGCTCACGCAAGTCAGTCAACGCCTGCCTCTGCCCGAACAATGGCGAAGCATTTTGGCGCGCGTCCAACCGAAGGGCCAAGTGAACCAGCTCAAGGCCACATGGCAAAAAAATGACGACGCCTCCTTGCACTACAGCGCACATGGTCAAGTGCGCCAACTCTCGATGCAACGCGATGTGCTGGCAGACAGCCCATTGTCTAATTTGCCAGGCGTCCAAGCGGCGCAGCTGGAGTTTGATGTGACCCAAAAAGGCGGCAAAGCCCATGTGAACATTCACAATGGGAGTTTGACGTTGCCCGTCGGGTTGGATGAGCCTCGCCTTGTCTTGCAAGAAGCATCTGCGCAACTGGCTTGGCAGCTCAAAGGCGACGATGTGGCGGTGCAATTCACGCAAGGCCGCGTGATCAACGATGACATGGCAGGCGAATTCAACGGCAACTGGAAAACGGGTGAAGGCGAGACGCGCATGCCCGGTGTGTTGGATTTGACCGCCACGCTGAGCCGTGCCAAGGTGGCGCAAGTCCACCGCTACTTGCCCAATACGTTGCCTGCACATGTGCGTACTTATGTGCGTGACGCTGTGCAGTCTGGCGAGGCTAGCCGTGTGGCCCTGCGTTTGCGCGGTAACTTGAATGACATGCCGTTTGAAAACCCCAAGCTTGGCGAATTCCGCATCGTGGCCCAACTGGCACAAGGCACCTATGTCTATGTACCGCCAACACCACCCAAGCCCAAAGCCGCACCATCCCCCGCTTGGCCTGCATTGAACCATCTCAATGGTGAGTTGGTGTTTGACCGCAGTGCGTTGCATTTCAAAGGGCGCACCCAACTGGCGGGTGCGCCAGATGTGACCTGGCAAAAGGTAGAGGCGCACATACCGGATTTGGCGCGAACCGTGGTCAGCGTGACTGGAGAAGCCAGTGGCCCTGTGTCGCAAATGCTGAATGTGGTCGCCAAATCGGCACTCAACGAGTTGACGGGGGCGGTGCTGTACAAGAGCCAAGGAACGGGCAATGCCAATTACAAACTGGCGTTGACCTTGCCCATTGACAAACCAGAGAACGCCAAAGTCCAGGGCAGTGTCACGTTTGCCGACAACGCCTTGCAAGTCATGCCAGGTACCCCCGTGCTCAGTCGCACGCGAGGCACACTGCAATTCAGCGAGCAAGGTTTCCAGCTCAAAGCGGTGCAGGCTCAGCTATTGGGCGGTGATGCGCTGCTAGATGGGGGGTTGTCTTTTGTGGCGGGCGAAGGGCAGTCGCCATTGCAACTCAAAATTCGTGGTGATCTAACAGCGGAAGGTTTGCAGCAAGCGCGTGAACTCGGCTTTGTGTCACAGCTGGCACAGCGTGCTACGGGCAAATCGACCTATACCGCCACGTTGGGCTTGCGCCGTGGCCAGCCAGAGCTGTTGATCAACAGCGACCTCAAAGGCATGGCCTTGATGCTGCCTGCGCCGTTGAACAAGGCGGCGCCAACCTTGCTGCCCTTGCGCATTGAGACGCAACTCACGCGTGAATCGCTGCAACCCAAAGCGCGTGTATTGCAAGACCAAATCAAAGTCACGCTGGGTCGCTTGGTGTCGGTGGCGTATGTGCGTGACCTCAGTGGACCACGTACCCGTGTCGTGCGTGGTGGCATTGCAGTTGGGCAGTCGGTCGCAGATGCCGCGCTCATGCGCGACAACGCCGTGGGTTTGAATTTGCAGCTGCCGTCGTTGGACTTGGATGCTTGGAACACTGCACTCACCCAACTCACAGGTGTTTCTCCGCTCAAGCGCAAGACAACGACCCAGTCCGTCATTGGCAATGAAGCGACGGGGGACGATGCGCAAGATTACATGCCCACCTTTGCCGCTTTGCGCGCGGAACAAATTAAAGTGTCTGACCGCATCATTCACAACGTGGTGGTGGGTGGCTCACGCCACGGCGATGCATGGCGCTTGAACATCAGCGCCGATGAGCTCAATGGTTTTACGGAGGTTCGCCCCCCTGCTGGCCGTGTGCCCGCGCAACTGTATGTGCGCTTGGCTTACTTGAATATCCCGCCAAGCTCTGTGTCAGATGTGGAGCGCTTGCTGAGCGAACAGCCCAGCAGCATTCCCACCTTGGACATCGTAGTGAATGAATTGACCTTGCGTGGCAAAAAATTGGGTCGTCTAGAAATCGATGCGGTCAACCGTGAAGGTACCAATGCGACGCGTGAATGGCGTTTGAATAAATTCAATGTGACCTTGCCTGAAGCCACCCTGACGGCCAATGGCAATTGGGTCGCCGAGGGGCCGCGCGTGCGGCGCACCCACTTGAATTTCGTCTTGGCCATTCGCGACAGCGGTGAACTTCTGACGCGTTTGGGCACACCAGACGCCATTCGCCATGGCGAAGGGCGTCTGGTGGGGCAAGTATCTTGGCAAGGTTCACCCATCACGCTGGACTACGCCAGCATGACCGGGAAGATGAACTTGTCGGTTGAAAAGGGGCAGTTTTTAAAGACAGAGCCTGGGGCCGCGCGTTTGTTGGGCGTGCTCAACTTGCAAGCCTTGCCGCGACGCTTGACCCTGGATTTCAGCGATTTGTTCAGCGATGGCTTTGCCTTTGACTTTGTACGCGGTGACGTGCGCATTGAGCAAGGCGTGGCCTCGACCAATAACCTGCAAATGAAGGGTGTGGTGGCCGGCGCATTGATTGAAGGGCGTGCAGACTTAGTGCGCGAAACGCAAGAGCTCAAAGTGGTGGTGGTGCCAGAAATCAACGCAGGCACGGCGTCACTTTACGTGGCCACCATCAACCCCTTGATCGGGTTGACCAGCTACCTTGCGCAGATCGTGTTGAGCAAACCTTTGGTGCGTGCGGGTACCACCGAGTTCCATGTGGATGGTACGTGGGCAGACCCTCGCGTGACCAAGGTCGACTGATGGCGCTCCCTGTCGGACCTCAGGTACGCCGCTGGGTGTTGTGGGGGCTCTTGGTGGCGTTGGTGCTCTCCATGCTAAGTACCTTGGTGTGGTTGGCGGGTCGCTACGAAGTCAGCCAAGTGCAAGCGCGTATCGAACGTGACGCGGCAGATGCGGTGAGTGACATTCGCACCGTTCTCACCCGCAATGTGCAGAGTCTGCAAGCATTGCAATATGCAGACCGCACTGCCGTGCCTTGGGAGCAAGATGCGCACACGTTGGTACGTGAGCACCGTGAGTGGTTGCGTTTGGAATTGCGCGACGTGGATTTGCGCGTGCTCAAAAGCGTCGACACCCCCTTTCGCGTACCGGTGTTCAATCGCTTTGGCCGAGCGGCCAACCAACCTGAAGTGGTGCAAGCTTGCGGTGTCGCGCGACGCCAGAGTGGTCCGGGTTATGGCGCGAGTGCCTATGTCCCCCAAGCCGATGGTTTAGGTTTGGAGATCATGGATTTGTGTCTACCTGTCATCACCGATGGACAGCTCACGGGCTACACCGTGGCCACGTATTCCTTGAGTGAAATGCTGGTCAACATGGTGGGACCTCAACTGACGCGTAGCCAAGAGGTGTCATTCACGGAGTCCGATGGCACACGTCTCGCCATGCATGGCACGGCGCGACGTGGCTCGCGCGTGTTCATTGCCAAACATTTGCTCGATTTACCGGGTCATACCATGGTGTTGCGCATGGACAGTTGGCGCGGCGCTCCCGACTTGTTCCCCAATGTCTTGACGGCTTTGGTGACCGCCATGGCGATTGCTTTGGTCACCGTGCTCGTCATGCTGGCACGCGACATGCGGCGGCGTCAGCGCGTCGAGTTGGATTTGGCCGATGCGTTGGCTTTTCGTAAAGCGATGGAAGACTCGCTTGTCACAGGCTTGCGTGCGCGTGACAACGAAGGTCGCATCACCTATGTGAACCCTGCGTTTTGTGAAATGGTGGGCTTTGACTCCAAAGAGCTGGTGGGATGCGGCATTCCCGCGCCCTACTGGCCCCCTGAGATGGTGGACGAATACGGACAACGTCAAGCCCTTCGCTTGGCGGGCAATGCCCCGCCGCGCGAAGGCGTTGAATCGGTGTTCATGCGCCAGAACGGAGAACGATTTGCCGTGATGATTTTTGAGGCGCCGCTCATCAACGCCTTGGGCGAGCAAACAGGTTGGATGGGCGCGGTGCTCGACATCAGCGAGCAGCGTCGCGTGGAAGAAGTCTCGCGTGCGAGTCAAGAGCGCTTGCAAGCCACCGCGCGTTTGGCGACGGTGGGCGAAATGGCTTCGCTCTTGAGCCACGAACTCAATCAGCCGCTGGCCGCGATTTCTAGCTACGCCACAGGCAGTATGAACTTGTTAAAAGATGCGGCAATGAAGGACCCGCAGTTGGCTGAAACTTTGGCCAGCGCGATTCAACGCATTGGTCAACAAGCCGAACGTGCGGGCAAGGTCATCAAAAGCGTGCACGACTTTGTGCGTCGCCGTGATCAAGCGCGTGAGCCGGTGAAGCCAAGAGCCTTGTTGGATGACGTGATGCCGTTGGTTATCTTGCAAGCGCGCAAACTGGGTGTGCAAGTCGTGGTGCAATGCCCGAGCGACTTGCCGGCGGTCTTTTGTGACCGCACGATGGTGGAGCAGGTTTTGCTCAACCTCGCGCGCAATGGCATGCAAGCGATGGCCGATGACACGCCGCACAAAGTGCTCACTTTGTGCGTGCGTCCTGCGGCCTCCAATGCCACTAGCCGTTGGCTGGAGTTCACGGTGGCTGATTTGGGACAAGGTATTGCGCAAGGGGTGTCTGAAAAATTATTCACCCCGTTTTTCACCACCAAAGAAGAAGGCATGGGCTTGGGCCTGAGCTTGTGCCGCACGGTGGTCGAACAGCACGGTGGATTTTTGGGGCACAGGCCCAACACACCACATGGCACGGTGTTCAGCTTCACCCTGCCACAATCTTGATTAGCGGCCTGACCTATTTGAGGCTTGATGTATGCAACCCACAGAAGATGCTTTGGTTTTTATTGTTGACGATGACGCCGGTGTGCGCGAAGCGCTGGCGTGGTTGTTGCGTTCGCGTCGTTTGCCGAGTCAATCGTTTGAGAGTGCGGATGCGTTTGCAGAATTTTTAAATGCCGACAACAGGGCGTGGCAACCGAGCCAGCCCGGTTGCTTGCTGCTCGATGTGCGCATGCCCGGCATGAGTGGTTTGGCTTTGTTTGAACAGCTCATTGAACGCAAGTTGTTGGAGGTGTTGCCCGTGATTTTCTTGACGGGCCACGCCGATGTTCCCACGGCTGTCGACTCTGTGAAGCGTGGCGCATTTGATTTTTGCGAAAAACCGTTTTCAGACAACGCCCTGGTGGACCGCGTCGAGCAAGCCCTGGCGCGTTCGGCCCAAACTTTGCAAAGCTTGCGCAGCAAGCAAGACTTGCAACACAACTTGGCTGATTTGACCGAGCGTGAACGCGATGTGATGCACTTGGTGGTGGAAGGCTTGCCCAACAAACTGATTGCTGATCAACTGGACATCAGTGTGCGCACGGTGGAAGTGCACCGTGCCCGCGTGTTTGACAAAATGAATGTGAAGTCAGCTGTGGAGTTGGCCAATTTGCTGCGTGGCGAGTGAGTTATTTGTTCTCTTTGGCGGCTTCTTGTTGGGCGGCCTTGTGTTCAGCCTCGGTCTCTGCGCGTCCTGAAAACATGGTCCACCAAACGATCAACACCAAGATGCAACCGGCGCCCAGCGCTTCAAGCAAAATTAACAGCATGATACAAATCCTCTGGCGTTTGATGTGGGCTTTGATTGTAGGAAGCCTGGTGGCTTGCGGGACAACCCGCCGTGCGCCGGTGAGAGACGACGTTTATCCCTCGCCTGCGGTACGTGTTCCTGCTGAGGCGCCTCGCGCAAGTGGTGCCCTTGCGGGCATGCCTGGCACGCCAAGCCCGCAGCAAAGTTACCGCAGCCGATGGATCGCTGCGTCGTGGAGCGATGTGCCAGGCTGGCAAAACGACCCCATGCAAGACGCGTGGAATGCGTGGCTGCAAAACTGCGAACGACCTGGCCCCTTGTTTGGGCCACTTTGCCAAGATGTGCGTCAACTCATGCTCGGCAGTGACAATGACCGTCGCCTGTGGATGATGGGCCATTTGCAACCCTACCGTGTGGAGTCACTTGAAGGCGTTAGCGATGGTTTGCTCACCAGCTATTACGAACCCTTGTTTGACGCCTCACCCCAAATGCGCCCCGGCTTTGAAGTGCCCGTGTATGCGCCGCCCGAGGGTTTGGCCGAGGCCCGTCGCACAGGTCGCCCCTGGTTCAGCCGACAAGACATTGACACCCAGCCCCAAGCGCGTGAGGCCCTGCGTGGTCGCGAACTGGCGTGGTTGGCAGACCCGATTGACGCGCTGGTTTTGCATATCCAAGGCTCAGGCCGCGTTCGCATGGCCAACCCCGACGGGACGATCCGCATTGTCCGTCTGGCATTTGCAGGCTCTAACGAGCAGCCCTATCAAAGTGTGGGGCGTTGGTTGCTAGACCGTGGTTTGATTCGTGATGCGTCTTGGCCTGGTATCAAAGCGTGGATCGTGAGTACGCAACAAAACAACCCCCGCTTGGTACAAGAGATGTTGTGGAGCAATCCGCGCTATGTGTTCTTTCGTGAAGAAACACGCAGCGCTGCCGATGCTGCCCTCGGACCACGCGGGGCACAAGGTGTGCCGCTGACCGCTGGGCGCTCCATTGCCGTGGACAAAGATTCCATCCCCTACGGCACGCCGGTTTGGTTAGCCAGTGCGGGCCCGAACGCCAATTTACAACGCTTGGTGTTTGCGCAAGACACAGGAAGCGCCATTGTGGGCGCCGTGCGTGCAGACTACTTTGCTGGCACCGGCGCCGAGGCCGGTGATTTTGCAGGACGCATGAAGCAGGGTTTGCGCTTGTGGGTGTTGTGGCCAAAATAACGAGAACCGAAGATGGGCATCAAACAATTCAATGGCGAATGGGTGGCACTTGAAGACCGCGTTCACTTTCGTTTCAACACCACCGAGGGTGCGGAGTACCGTTTTTGGTTAACGCGTCGCATCGTGCAAGCGCTGATTGCAGGCACCCAACACACCGCAGTTAAAACGCTGGAAAAAAACCACTCGCCGCAAGTCGCGCAAGCCATGCAGGCATTTCAGCAGCAGGCCGTGGCACAGCAAGCCAATTTTCAAGACCACTACCAGGGCGCCGCTGAAAAACCGCTGGGGGAAGAACCCTTGTTGGTGGCGGGATTGGTGATTAACCAAAACAACGCCAAAATCGCTTTGGAGTTCCAACTCAGCAATGGGCAAAGTCTTCAAATTCAGATGGGGCAGCATGTGGTGCAAGTCATGGTGACTTTGCTCAACAAACTACAAGAGACGGCGCAGTGGGGCGTAGGCTTGCACGAAGGTGTGGATGCGCCGGTATTGCGCGACGATGCCAGCCAACCCGTTATTCACTGACGGCGTGTATTTATTTGTTTTCCAAATGCTGAAGTGGCAGCGCGCCACTCGCTTTGACCTCACCCAGTGAAAAGCTGGTGTGTATGTCTTTCACATGCGGCAAGTTGATCAGCACCTCGCGTGCAAATTGGCTGAAACTCTCCAAGTCTTGTGACACCACTTGCAGTTCAAACGTGCCCGTGCCACTGATGTAGTGGCACGCGACGATTTCTGGAATTTTCCGAATCGCCACTTCCAGCTTACGTGCGACATCGCCTGTGTTGCGCTCCGCATCGACGCGTACAAATGCCAGCACGCCTAAACCAATTTTGTGGCGGTTGATCTCTGCGTGGTAGCCCGTGATGTAACCCTCTTCTTCGAGCACACGCACGCGCCGCCAGCAAGGCGCGGCGCTCAAGCCGATACGTTGCGCCAACTCGGCATTGGTCAGGCGCGCATCGGCTTGCAATTCGCGCAAGATTGCGCGGTCAAATTTGTCCAGTGTCGGCAAGGTCACGGCTTTCTATTTCGTTTTTGGATGATTTTAGAAAGAATCTTGTGCAAAAAAGGCAATTTAGAGTGTAAAACGCAAACCTTTACCTAGGATCGAACCCTACACTTTGCTTCAAAGAGAAAACCAACGGAGACACCGATGAATGCACCCTTGCCCGAGCACATCCGCCGCGCACTTGACACTGTGACGCTGGACGACAAATACAGCCTCGACGTGGGCCGTGCGTTCATGAGTGGGGTGCAAGCGCTGGTCAAGCTGCCGATGTTGCAGCGCCAACGCGATGCGCTGCAAGGCAAAAACACCGCGGGCTTCATCAGCGGCTATCGCGGCTCGCCGCTGGGCACCTACGACCAAGCGCTTTGGAAAGCCAAGCCTTATTTGCAAGCGCAAAACATTGTGTTTCAACCGGGGGTGAACGAAGAGCTGGCCGCCACTGCGCTGTGGGGCACGCAGCAACTTGGCTTTGCACCGCCGGGCAGCAACAAGTTCGATGGCGTGTTTGGCATTTGGTACGGCAAAGGCCCAGGCGTAGACCGTTGCTCGGATGTGTTCAAGCACGCCAACATGGCGGGCACCACTGCATGGGGTGGCGTGCTGGCGGTGGCGGGCGACGACCATGTGGCCAAAAGCTCCACAGCGGCACACCAAAGCGACCACATCTTCAAAGCCTGTGGGACGCCCGTGTTTTTCCCCAGCAGCGTGCAAGAAATTTTGGATTTGGGTTTGCACGCCATTGCCATGAGCCGTTTCAGCGGTGTGTGGTCGGGCATGAAGACGATTCAAGAAATTGTGGAGTCCAGTTCCACCGCGGTGATTGACCCGCACCGTGTGAACATCGTCATCCCTGAGTTTGAAATGCCTGCGGGCGGCTTGCACATCCGCTGGCCCGATACCGCGTTGGAGCAAGAAGCGCGTTTGTTTGACTACAAGTGGTACGCGGCCCTTGCGTATGTGCGTGCCAATCGTTTGAACCACAACGTCATCGAAGGACCGAATGACCGTTTGGGCTTGATCACCAGTGGCAAGGCCTACAACGACACGCGCCAAGCTTTGCTTGACTTGGGGTTGGACGACGACACCTGCCGCCGCTTGGGCATTCGCTTGCACAAGGTGGCCGTGGTGTGGCCGTTGGACGCGCAGCTCACACGCGAGTTTGCCCAGGGCTTGCAAGAAATTTTGGTGATTGAAGAAAAGCGCCAAGTCATTGAGTACCAACTCAAAGAAGAGCTGTACAACTGGCGCGCCGATGTGCGCCCCAATGTGCTGGGCAAGTTCAACGACATGGGCGGTGACCAAGGGCCAGACAGCCTCTTCGGCGGTGGCGGCGAATGGTCCATGCCCAACCCCAGCGCCAACACCTTGTTGCGCGCCAATGCCGACTTGAACCCCGCACTCATTGCCAAGGCCATTGCGCAACGCGTCTTGAAGCTCGGCGTGGATGCCGACACCACCGCACGCATCAACGCGCAGCTGGCCATCATCACGGCCAAAGAACAAGCCATGACGGCGGTCACGTTAAAGGCTGACCGCATGCCTTGGTTCTGTTCCGGCTGTCCGCACAACACCTCCACCAAAGTGCCCGAAGGCTCACGCGCGATGGCGGGCATTGGCTGTCACTTCATGGTGTTGTGGATGGACCGCGACACCCATGGCTTCACACAAATGGGTGGCGAGGGCGTGCCTTGGGTGGGCCAGCAACCGTTTGTGAACGACCAACACATCTTCGCCAACTTGGGCGATGGCACGTACTTCCACAGCGGCATCCTGGCGATTCGCCAAAGCATTGCAGCGGGTGTGAACATCACCTACAAGCTGCTCTA